>Ga0302325_10000161_pt1 | contig 193069 bp, 178 predicted proteins | sample Palsa_T0_2_FD_201948 | JGI IMG/M metagenome (GOLD analysis project Ga0302325, IMG submission 201948) | Peat permafrost microbial communities from Stordalen Mire near Abisko, Sweden - Palsa_T0_2 | ecosystem: Environmental > Terrestrial > Soil > Palsa > Peat permafrost | place: Sweden: Abisko...
ACTCACGGGGATGGGGTCGAGGCATGGTGCACATCCTTCCAGCGGTGCCTCACAGCACCACAGATCAGATGTCACCGGATCACGCGGCAGTCCCCAGCGATGCTAGGTCACTCGTCGTCGGGTGGCTGCCAGCCCATGACGATGACGTCGAGGTGGCGGCGACGGAGCTCGAAGGCCATCTCGTCGGCCTCCTTGCGGCTCTCGAGGATCATGAGGACGCCGCTGAGCGAGTCTTTGCGCTCCCGGAGGACGACAGCAAAAGAGGCCTCACTGTCGACGCCTCCGCCCTTGACGACCACCTGCCGCACGGTACCGCACACCCACCGTCAGGGCTAGGCCGGACAGGGCCGCGGCGTGAGCCGGCGGGACAGGTTGCACGCAACCGGGGCACGTTCAGCCAATCGTCGGTCGCTGACCCTCGACCACCGGTAAGCTGCGGCCCTCGTATGCAGAGCACGCTCGAGCCCCTCGAGGGCAACAAGGTCAAGCTCTCGATCGAGGTCGGGTCAGCGGAGGTCGACAAGGCCGTCGACGCCGCCGCTCGCAAGCTCGCCCGTGAGGTCCGCATGAAGGGCTTCCGGCCCGGCAAAGTACCGCGCCAGGTGCTCGAGGCGCGGATGGGCCACGAGGCTTTGCGGCAGGAGGCGTTGCGCGAGTCGCTTCCCGACTACTACGCCGAGGCCGTGCGTGAGCACGAGGTCGACGTGATCGCCCCTCCGGCCATCGACATCACGGCCGGCGAGGACGCAGGAGACCTGCACTTCGACGCCGTCGTCGAGGTTCGGCCCAGCGTGGCCATCCCTGGCTATGCCGGTCTGCAGGTCACCATCGACCGGCCCGGTGCCAGTGACGAGGAGATCGACGCCCAGGTCGACCGGTTGCGAGGCAACAGCGCCACCCTCGAAGACGTCTCCCGGCCGGCCAAGGACGGCGACGTTCTCACCATCGACCTCGGGATGACGCCCGAGGAGATGACGCCCGAGGGGGAGGTCAAGCCGGGCGAGCCGAGCAATGTCACCGACATCTCCTACACCGTCGGCAGCGGGGAGTTCGGCATCGCCGAGCTCGACGTGCAGCTGCAAGGCGCCCGCACCGGCGACATCATCAAGTTCACGACCGAGGTGACCGCGGAGCGGACGATGTCGTTCCAGGTCCTCGTCAAGGCCGTGCGCGAGCCCGTGCTGCCCGAGCTGACCGACGCGTGGGTCGACGAGGAGACCGAGTTCGAGACCGTCGAGGAGCTGCGCAACGATCTGCGGACCAACATCGCGGCGCGCAAGCGGCTCCAGAGCACGTTCCAGCTTCGGGAGCGGGCCATGTCCGCCCTCGTCGAGCTGGTGACCGACGATGCGCCGCCCCCGCTGGTGGAGACCGAGCTGGAGCGGCGACTCCACGATCTCGGTCATCGCCTCGAAGCCCAAGGCGCTTCATTCGAACGTTACCTCTCTGCCATCGGCCAAGAGCCCGAGGCTTTCGTCGAGGAGATGCGGGCCTCGGCAACGACGTCCGTCAAAGCGGATCTCGCCCTCCGGGCCCTCGCCGACGCCGAGGAGATCGAGGCGTCCGAGGAGGACGTCGACAATGAGATCGCCCGCTTGGCGGAGTCGGTCGGGCAGTCCGCCGCCCAGGTCCGGACCAACCTCGTCACGTCCGACCAACTCCCCGCGGTACGCTCAGACGTGCGCAAGACCAAGGCGCTTGCCTGGCTGATGGAGCACGTGGACGTGGTGGATTCCGAAGGCCAGCCGATCGACCGGGCCACGCTGGAGCTCGAGCCGGCCCCTGTGGACGCAGAGACCGCAGAGACCGACGAGACGGCCCAACCCCAGGAGACCAACGCGTGAGCTACATCCCCAACCCGACGATCTACGAGACCGACCCTCGGGGCGGTCTCAAGGGGTATGACCTCTTCTCGCGGCTCCTGAAGGAGCACATCATCGTTCTCGGCACGCCGATCGACGACACTGTTGCCAACATGATCTGCGCCCAGTTGCTCTACCTCCAGTACGACAACGCCGAGCACGACATCAACCTGTACATCAACTCGCCCGGTGGCGACATCACGGCCCTGTTCGCCATTTACGACACCATGCAGTTGGTGCGCAACAACATCTCGACCTGGTGCTACGGGCAGGCGGCCTCCGCCGCCGCCGTGCTGCTCTCGGCGGGTGCGACCGGCAAGCGGTACGCCCTGCCCCACTCGCGGATCCTGATGCACCAGCCCTACGGGGGTGTGGGTGGTCAGGCGTCCGACATCGAGATCCAGGCCAAGGAGATCCTGCGGATGCGGGAGATGCTCGAGCAGATCCTCGCCGACCACACCGGCCAGCCGTTGGAGCGGATCCACAAAGACACCGACCGCGACTTCATCATGGGTGCGGAAGAAGCCAGGGACTACGGCATCATCGACGAGATCATCAGTGGAGCAGAAGGGCCGGCCGCCGAACTGCGGGCCGGCGCGGCTTAGGTCGACGGGGGGGTCGGTGGCCAAGTTCGATCAAGGTGGGGATCTGGTCAAGTGTTCCTTCTGTGGCAAGTCGCAGAAGCAGGTCAAAAAGCTGATCGCCGGTCCCGGCGTCTACATCTGCGACGAGTGCATCGACCTGTGCAACGACATCATCGAAGAGGAGCTGGCCGACAACGCCGAGGTTCGCTTCGATGAGCTCCCCAAGCCCAAAGAGATCCACGAGTTCCTCAACGACTATGTGATCGGCCAGGAGCACGCCAAGAAGGCGCTGTCGGTCGCCGTCTACTCGCACTACAAGCGGGTCCAGTCGGGCAGCTATCACGACAGCGAGGTCGAGCTGGCCAAGTCCAACATCTTGTTGCTCGGTCCCACCGGGTGCGGCAAGACGTTGTTGGCGCAGACCCTGGCCCGGATGCTCAACGTTCCGTTTGCCATCGCCGACGCCACGGCATTGACCGAGGCCGGCTATGTGGGCGAGGACGTCGAAAACATCCTGCTCAAGCTCATCCAGGCCGCCGACTACGACGTCAAGAAGGCCGAGACCGGGATCATCTACATCGACGAGATCGACAAGATCGCCCGCAAGAGCGAAAACCCCTCGATCACCCGCGACGTCTCCGGTGAGGGAGTCCAGCAGGCGCTGTTGAAGATCCTGGAAGGGACGACGGCGTCGGTGCCGCCGCAAGGGGGCCGCAAGCACCCCCACCAGGAGTTCATCCAGATCGACACGACCAACATCTTGTTCATCTGCGGCGGGGCGTTCGCCGGTTTGGACAAGATCGTCGAATCGCGGATCGGCCGGCGGGGGATCGGCTTCGGCGCCGAGAAGCAGCACACCGACAAGGGGGCCGACGAGTTGCTCCAGCGGGTACTGCCCGAGGACCTGCTCAAGTTTGGTCTCATCCCCGAGTTCGTCGGCCGGCTTCCGGTCATCCGGGCCGTGTCCAACCTGGACCGGGAAGCGCTGGTGCGGATCCTGGTCGAGCCCAAAAATGCGCTCGTCAAGCAGTACCAGAAGATGTTCGAGTTGGACTCGGTGGAGTTGGAGTTCTCCGATGACGCCCTCGTCGCCATCGCCGAGCAGGCGTTGTTGCGGGGGACCGGCGCTCGCGGCCTGCGCGCCATCATCGAAGAAGTCCTGCTGGAGGTCATGTACGACCTGCCCAGCCGCACCGACATCGGCAAGTGTGTCATCGACCGCGAGTCGGTCATGGAGCGGGTGGCCCCGACGTTGGTGCCCCGCAGCGACGCGCCGCCCAAGGCCGAGCGCCCGCGGCGAGCCGCCTCCTAGCGGTCCGCGCCCCCCGGGGCGCTTGCCGGGTGCTCGCCGCGGCGCTCGCCGCGGTTGCTCGCGGCGGTCGGTGCTGTCACACTCCCGCGCAACTCGCGCCAGTTGCGCCGGACTGTGACATCTGACCGGCCGGGCGGTGTCATCCGCCGACCGGGAACCCGGGAGCCCATCAGACAGCAGCGGCGTCGCCCGGCGCCCGGCTCGCGCTAGACATGATTGGGCATGGCGCCACCGGACGACCCGACGCTTGAGGAGGCGCTCGCCTACCTCGACAGTCACGTCAACTTCGAGACGGCGCCAGCGCGGCGGATGGCGCCCACCCTCGACCGGATGCTCGAGTTGTGCCGCCTCCTGGGCGACCCGCAGCTCGACTTCCCGGTCATCCATGTCACCGGTACCAACGGCAAAGGGTCGACGACCCGCATGCTCTCGGCTCTTCTGGGTGCCCACGGTCTGAGCGTCGGGACCTACACCAGCCCGCACCTGGAGCGGGTCAACGAACGCATGGCCTGGAATGACGAGCCCATCGACGACGACACCTTGACCGAGGTCCTCCTCAGCATGGCGCCGTACGAGGACCATCTCGGCGTCCGTCTCACGCACTTCGAGGTCCTGACGGCCACCGCCCTGCGGTGGTTCGCCGACAACGCCGTCGACGTCGCCGTCCTCGAGGTCGGAGTGGGTGGTCGGTGGGATTCGACCAACGTGGCCGATGCTGCTGTCGCCGTCGTCACCAACGTGGGCTTCGACCACGCCGAGATCATCGGTCCGACGCTGGTTGACATCGCCACCGAGAAGGCCGGGATCATCAAGCCGGCGGCGACGGTGATCCTGGGGGAGACGTCGCCCGAGCTGGTGCCCATCTTCGAGGCCCGGCCCGCGCTCGCCGTGTGGCATCGCTATGAGGAGTTTGGGTGTGAGCGCAACGTGACCGCCCTGGGCGGGCGACTTCTCGACCTCCGGACGCCGGGCGGGGTGTCCTCCGACGTCTTCGTGCCCCTCCACGGGCCCCACCAGGGGGACAACGCCGCCTGCGCGCTCGCCGGGGCGGAGGCCTTCTTCGGTCGCAAGATCGACGATGCCGTCGTCGCCGAGGCGTTCGGCGGTGTGTCGGTGCCGGGGCGCTTCGAGGTCGTGCACCGCCGGCCCTTCGTGGTGCTCGACGGGGCGCACAATCCTGACGGCGCCAGGGCCCTCGCCCTCACCCTCGAGGAGGACTTCGCCGGCCGGGTCCCCGACATCGTGGTCGTCGGGTTCACGGTCGGCCGCGATCCTGGCGAGCTGCTCGACATCATCGGTGTCAACAAGGCGCGCCTGGTCCTCACCTGCCGGCCCCGCAGCCCGCGGGGTATCGACGCTGGCGTGGTCGCCGCCGCCGCCCGCCAGCTCGGTGCCAACGCCGAGGCGGCGCCGGATGTGCGCACGGCGGTCGAGCGGGCGTTGGAGTTGGCCACCGAGGACGAGTTTGTCCTCATCACCGGCTCGCTCTACGTGGTGGGCGACGCCCGCACGGTTCTGCACCATCGCTGAGCGCGGCTACCCTCCCGGCCCGTGGACCGCACCTTTGTCATCTGCAAGCCCGACGCCGTAGAGCGTCGCCTCGTCGGCGAGATCATCGGTCGTTTCGAGCGCAAGGGTCTGCGGATCGTCGCCGCCGAGCTGCGGACGATCACCCTCACGACGGCGACGACCCATTACGGCGAGCATGAGGGCAAGCCGTTCTTCGACAGCCTCGTCGCCTTCATCACCCGAAGCCCGGCCATGCTGCTCGTCGTGGAGGGCCCGGCCGACACGTGGAAGGTGGTGCGCACGATGATGGGGATCACCAATCCGGCCGAAGCGGCTCCGGGGACCATCCGCGGGGATCTCGGGCTGGAGACGACCGAAAACCTCGTTCACGGCTCCGACGGCCCCGAGTCTGCCGCCCGGGAGATCGCCCTGTTTTTCCCCGGGTTAGCGGGCTAGAGGGTTAGAAGCTTAGAAGGCTCGACCCAGGAGGGCGGGGTCGAACTCGATGACGACGCCGTGATCGACGGCGACCGTCGCGATCTGACCCGTCAGTGAGGTCTGGGTGCCGGCCACAGCGGTCGGGGTGCCCGCGGGCGCCTGGACGGGGGCGGTGATGGTGACCGACTCGAAGCCGAGCGTCCGGGTCGAGCTCTTCGCCTGGCTGACCTTCTTGGGCAGGTGGCCGACGGCCGGGCCGTCAACCGTGTGCAGGGCGCCCGCGTGATGGCGGTCTAGGGACAGCCTCGGCAGGGCCGCAGGGGCGGGGGCGGCGAGCAGGCCGGCCGCCGAGACGCGAGGGGCGGGCGTCAACGGCCGCGCCGGGCGCATCACGGTGCCGAGTGCCAACGCGCTGACGACGCCCACGCTGACCAGCCCGCCGGCCATGGCCACGCGAGGGGCCGTCTGCTGCCAGTCGATGCCCGCCGCTCGATTGAGCCATCCGCTGATCCGGACCAAAAATGGGGCGATCATCGCCGGGCGGCGCCGCTCGTGAAGGTCGGCGGTGAGGCTGGCGCACGCCAGGCACTGCCTCACGTGCGCACCAGCATCCAGCCGCGTCTCGCGGCGGGTGTCCTTGGCAGAGACGGCATAACACACACGCCGGCAGTGCTCGGGCAGCTCGGGCAGATGCCGGAAGGCGATGAGGTACTCGACCCGCAGCATGGCGCGGGCCCGAGCGAGACAGGCAGCGACGGCGGCCGGCGTGCTGTCGGCCTCGAGGGCGAGCGTCGCCGTGTCCATCCCGTGAACGACGTGGGCGACGAGCACGTCGCGCGCCGGCTCCGGCAGTTGGGCGAGGGCGCACGCCAGGGCCGAGGCCTCCTCGTTTTGGACGATCTCGTTGTCGGCCGCGTCGACGGTGGGCCGGACCCACAACAGGGGGGCCCAGCGCTGGTGGCGCTTGTCCTTGCGGGCCCAGCCCCTCACCAGGTTGGCGGCGACGCCGGCGGTGTAGGCGTGCGGGTCGTCGATCGGCCGATCGCGTAGCGCGACGGTCACGCGGACCCAGGCTTCCTGGACGAGATCCTCGGCGTCGTCACCGGAGTGGCGAGCACCGACCACGCGCGCCGCGGTGTCGCGCAGCCGGAGCAGGTCGTCGGGCGTCCCCAGGGGCACCGTCCCCGGCGGGCTGTGCCATCCAGATTGAGGCTCCGCGAGCGGAGCCAACGTGCGGAGAGTCGACACTGACATCCTCCGAGATCATCCGTCGCGGACGTTTGTAGCGCTCCAGGGTATCGCGGCGGCGCCCGCTCCAACAGGTTGAGTGACAGAAGCTGTCGAAATTGTCAGCGAACAAGTTGGCGCGTCATGGAGTCGGCCCACCGGCATCTCCAAGGGTGGCTGCACGCGAAGGGGCGCCCGGGCTGGGGGCGGGCGCCCCTCGCGGCCAGCTACCAGGCCGCCGCCGGCCCGCCGCCGCCCCGCCGCGCGGCGGGCGACGAAGCTGGACGAAGCGGCGACCGGCTGGCAAGACTCCGGCTGCTCCCCTACCCTGGCGTATCGACCTCTCTCCCGCACGAAGAGGCCAACCCCGCGTGTCGGACAACCTCTTCTCTTCGTTCATCGGCCGTGACATGGCCGTCGACCTCGGCACGGCCAACACGCTCGTGTACATCCGGGGCCGCGGCATTGTGCTCAACGAGCCGTCCGTCGTGGCCATCAACAGCCGCGACAACAGGCCGCTGGCCGTAGGCCTCGAGGCCAAGCGCATGATCGGGCGGACCCCTTCGCACATCCAGGCCATCCGGCCGCTCAAAGACGGCGTCATCGCCAACTTCGAGATCTGCGAGAAGATGCTGCGCTACTTCATCCAGAAGGTGCACCAGCGCCGCTTCGCCAAGCCTCGCATGGTCATCTGCGTGCCGAGCGGGATCACCGGCGTGGAGCAGCGGGCGGTCATGGAGGCGGCCGAGTACGCCGGCGCCCGCAAGCCCGCCTACATCATCGAAGAACCCATGGCTGCCGCCATCGGCGCCGGCATGCCCGTCCACGAGCCGACCGGCAACATGGTGGTCGACATCGGCGGCGGCACGACCGAGGTCGCCGTCATCTCCCTCGGCGGCATCGTGACCAGCCAGAGCGTGCGCATCGGCGGGGACGAGCTCGACGAGGCCATCATCCAGTTCATCAAGAAGGAGTACAGCTTGGCGCTCGGCGAGCGCACCGCTGAGGAGATCAAGATCAAGATGGGGTCAGCCTGGCCGCTCGAGGAAGAGCTGACGGCTCAGATCCGCGGCCGGGACCTGATCAGCGGTCTTCCCAAGACGATCGTCGCCAGCACCGAGGAGATTCGCGAGGCGATCGAGGAGCCCGTCTCGTCGATCGTGGATGCCGTCAAGGTCACCCTCGACAAGACGCCTCCCGAGCTGTCGGCCGACATCATGGAGCAGGGGATCATGCTCACCGGCGGCGGGGCCCTCCTGCACGGTCTCAACCATCGACTGTCGGCGGAGACGGGCATGCCCATCAACGTCGCCAAAAACCCCCTTCACTCCGTGGCCATCGGCAGCGGGCAGTGCCTCGAGGAGTTCGACGCGCTGAAGCAGGTGCTGATCTCCTCGGCCAGTCGCTGACCCCAATGTCCGTCGCCCGACGGAGCACGCGGTCGCGGTTCACCCTCGTCGTTCTGATCTTGTTGTCGCTCACGTTCATCACCTTGGATCTGCGCGGCGGCGGCCCCATCCCGAGCCTGCGGGGCAAGGTCCGCGACGCCTTCGCGCCGATCCAGTCAGCGGTCTCCAGCCTGACGTCGCCGGTGACCGACTTCTTCCAGGGCGTCTTCGACTACCAGGAGTTGCGCGATGACAACACGCGTCTGCGGGCCCAGTTGGCCGCGGCCAGCGCCCAGCAGATCGAGGACCAGTACCTGGAGCAGACCAACAAGGATCTGACCGACCTTCTCAAGCTCGACTTCGTTGGTGACATCCCGACCGTCGCCGCCCGGGTGATCGCCGGGTCCGGCTCCAACTTCCAACTCACCATCGTCATCGATCGCGGTGAGGACGCCGGCGTCCTCCAAGGCATGCCCGTGGTGGCCGGCACCGGTCTCGTCGGCCGGGTCATCGCCACGTCGGCCAGCCAGTCGACCGTCCTGCTCCTCACCGATCCGTCGGCCAGCGTCGGCGTCCAGTTCGCGCCCACCCCGGCCATCGGCGTGGCGACCGGTCAGGGTACGGGGCGCCAGCTCAGCGTCACCCTGATAGACCCCAACGCCCCCGTGACGGTCGGGACGGTCGCCGTCACGAGCGGCCTGGCCGGAAGTCCCTACCCGAGCGGCATCCCCGTCGGGACGGTCACGAGCGCGGTCATGGACGCCGGCGTCCAAGCCCGAGACGTCACCCTGGCGCCGGTGGTCGACGTGAGCCGGCTGAGCTATGTGGACGTCCTGATCTCGACCGCGCAGACGCCGTCGACGCATCCAACGCCGACGACGTTGCCTCCGGGGAATGTGTCCGCCGCTGCTGCGGCCTCCTCTCCTACTCCGAGTCCTACTCCGAGTCCTGCTCCGAGTCGGCGATGAACCTCGAAAGCCACTGGCTGCGCGGTGCGGCTGTCCTCGCGATCATCTTCATCCTCCAAGACGCCGTCCTCAACGGGCTCAGGATCGACGGAATCCGTCCCGATCTTCTGCTCGGTCTCGGCCTCGTCGCCGCCCTCGTCGCCGGCCCGGAGCTTGGCGCCGTCTCCGCGTTCATCGCCGCTACGGTCGGTGACCTCTTGGTCAACACGCCGTTTGGATTGTCGTCTCTTGTCGCCTGCATCGTCGCCTTCTTGGTCGGCAGCATCCAGCAGGCACTCAGCCCGACGCAGCGTTGGTCCATCCCGGTGCTCACCGGCGCCGGTAGCGCGGTCGGCGTCGTGACGTGGGCGGCGTTGGCGACCGTGCTCGGATTGCCCGGTTTGCTCCACCCTCACTTGGCCCTGATCGCCGGCGTCGTCGCCGTCGTCAACGTGGCCGTGTCCTTGCCGATGGCGCGGGCCCTGCGCTGGGCCTTCGTCGCCGCGACCCGGCCGACGGCAACGAGTCCCGCACCCCGAGGCCTGGCCGGGTGAACACCGACACCCTCCGATTCCGGATGACCACGCTCGGCGTGGTGGTGGCGTGCCTGTTTGGCGCGTTGTTTGTGCGGCTCTGGTATCTCCAGGTCCTCGACACCAGCCAGTTCCAGGTGGCGGCCCAACAAAACGGCGTGCGGCTCGTCTACACCCCCGCCCCTCGCGGTCGGATCCTCGACCGCAACGGCAACGTCATCGTCGACAATCGGGTGGTCAACGTGCTGGACATCGACCGACGGACCCTCGTCAAGAATCCCCAGGTCGTCGACACGTTGGCTGCCCTTCTCGGCGAGTCGGTCGAGACGCTCAAACTGGCCATCGCCGACCCGCGCTACAGCGATCTGGGGCCCGTCCCCGTGGCCCAACCCACCGCCGATCAGATCACCTATGTCGAGGAGCACTCCGACGAGTTCGCCGGTGTCAGCGTGGCGCAGCAGGTCGTTCGCGAGTATCCGTACGGCAGCCTGGCCGCCCACCTTCTCGGATACGTCGGGGAGATCAACGCCAGTGAGCTGGCCGACCACAAGGGCCAGGGGTACAAGGCCGGGGACCAGATCGGCAAGTCAGGGGTCGAGTTGGCCTACGAATCCCAGCTGCGGGGCACGCCCGGCGTCACCAAGCTGGAGGTCGACTCCGACGGCAACGTCATCGGCACCCTGGGGTCCCAGGCGCCGGTCCAGGGTCATGACATCCGCCTGTCGATCGACATCAACATCCAAAATCTGGCCGAGGACTCCCTCTACCAGGGCCTCCAATCCGCTCGGGCGACCGTCGACCGCGAGCGAGGTTCGCAGTTCGCCGGCCAGCACTATCCGGCGCCGGCCGGCGCCGTCGTCGTCGAGGACCCCAGCAGCGGCCAAATCCTCGCCCTCGCATCACAACCGACCTTTGATCCGACCGAGTTCGTCAACGGGATCTCGACCTCGCTGTTTGCTCAGCTCACCAACCCGGCGGCCAACGAACCCTTGGAAGATCGGGCCACGTCCGGCCTCTACGCGCCGGGGTCGACGTTCAAGTTGGTGACGGCCACCGCCGGTCTCAACAAGGGCCTCATCACGCCGTACTCGCCCTACTACGACAAAGGCTTCATCAAGGTAGGCGGGCAACTGTTCCGCAACGACGGCGGGACTGCCTATGGCACGGTCAGTCTCGGCAAGGCCATCGTGGTCAGCGACGACTCGTACTTCTACACGATCGGCGCCGACTTCTGGGACAACGGCAAGTCGCTCGCCATCCAAAACACCGCCAAGGACTACGGGTTCGGCGCGCCGACCGGTATTCCCATCGGCGGCGAGCCGCCGGGGCTGGTCCCTGACCCGACGACGCGGCGCAAGGAGTTCGAGGAGTACCCCGGCGACTATCTGTCGCCCGACTGGTACACCGGTGACAACATCAACCTGGCGATCGGCCAGGGCGAGCTCACGGTCACCCCGCTCCAGGTCGCCAACGCCTACTCGGCGTTTGCCAACGGCGGGACGCTCTACCAACCCCAGGTCGCCCTCGACGCCGAAAACCAACACGGTGTGAAGCTGCTCACCATCATGCCCAAGCCCGTGCGCCAGATCCCCATCGCCGGGATAGGGCGCGACGTGATGCTGTCCGGCTTCGAGGGCGTGATCTCCGATGAGGACGGGACGGCCAGCGGTGCCTTCGACAGCCTCGACGTCCCCGGACTCACCGTCGCCGGCAAGACCGGCACCGCCCAGGTGTTGGGCAAAGAACCCACCTCGGTCTTCGTCTGCTGGGCTCCGGCCGCCAACCCCCAGTACCTGATCACGGTCTTCGAGGAGCAGGCCGGCTACGGCGCGAGCACGGCGGCGCCCGTGGCCCGGCGCATCCTCCAGGGGCTCTACGGCGTCAAGCCGACCCCCCCGTCCTACATCCAGAACGCCGCAGTCAACTGAGGTGACGCCATGACGACCACGTCCACGCCGCTCGGCGCCGGCGCCGGCCCTACGCGCAAGCGACGACGAGCGTTGATCGGCGACGTCCCGTGGCGCCACCTCGACGTCAGCCTGCTCTTGGCGCTCGGCGCCATCAGCGCCATCGGCACGGTGATGGTGTACTCGTCGACCCGCCAGGCGCTCGCCGAGTCGGGCGGGGATCCGTACTACTACCTCAAGCGTCAGATCCTCGACCTCGCCCTCGGCGCCGTCTTCATGTTGGTGACCGTGCTGATCGACTATCGGCATTGGCGGGACTGGGCACCGGTCATCTACGCCGGCATGTGCCTCGCGCTGCTGGGCGTCCTCTCCCCACTGGGCGCCAAGAGCAAGGGTCATCAGGCGTGGTTCCCACTCGGATCGTTCCAGCTCCAGCCGTCCGAGCTCTCCAAGATCGCCGTGATCTTGTGCATCGCCGCCTTCGCTTCCTGGTCCGGTCGCGGTCCGGGCCGCAGCGACGACGACACGCCGTTGACCGCCACCCGTCTCATCAGGTTGCTCATCCTGGCCGGGGTGCCGATGGCGCTCATCCTCCTCCAGCCCGACCTCGGGACCGACCTCGTCTTCCTCGCCATCCTGTTTGCCATGCTCCTCGTGGCCGGCGTTCAAGGGCGACACCTGGCCGCCCTTGTCGTCCTGGGCGTCGTCGGCATCGTCGTGGTCCTGCACCTCGGGATCCTCCAGCGCTACCAGGTCGATCGGCTGACCGCCTTCCTCGACCCCAAGGGCGACACGCGCAACATCGGCTACAACCTCGACGAGTCCAAGATCACCATCGGGTCGGGCGGCTTCGTGGGGAAGGGCTTGTTCAAGGGCACCCAGACCAACCTGAGCTACGTGCCCGAGCAGCACACCGACTTCATCTTCACCGCCGTGGGTGAGCAGCTCGGCTTCGTGGGCTCCGCGCTCCTCTTGCTCCTCTTCACCTTTGTCGTGTGGCGAATATGGAGGGCGGCCCTGCTGGCGCGCGATGCCGCCGGCACCATGATCTGCGTCGGGGTCATGGCCCTGATCGTGTTCCAGGTCTTCGAGAACGTCGGGATGACCGTCGGCATCATGCCCATCGCCGGCATCCCGCTGCCGTTTGTGAGCTACGGCGGCTCGGCCCTCATGGCCTACAGCGCCGGCATCGGCCTCGTGCTCAACGTACACATGCGCCGCTACACCTAACGCGGCCTACAAGTCGAGATGCCAGGTGGCGTTGATCACGGCAATGGCGTGGGCCGCCAGGCGGTCGGCCCCGCCGGGGCTCGGATGGATCCCGTCAGGCTCCCGGATCAAGATCTCCTGCCCCGACGCGTTGGCGAGGGCATCGACGTACTGACCCTGGGGTCCGGCCAGGGTGGCGTAGTTGTCGACGAAGGCGGTGGCGTCACGCCCGGCGAGCGCCGCTCGGGTGAGGTTCATCACCGTCGTGAAGCGCGCCGTCTTGGCCGCCGATCGCATGATGGGCAGGCCCGACCACAGCAGGTGCGCGCCGGCGGCGTGCACCTCGTCGGCCACGGCGGCGACTCGAGCGCTGTAGAGCTGGTCCCACTGCGGTGTGTTGAATGGGACATCGCGGCCATTCACGTAGGTGTCCTGGTCGTCGTTGCCGCCGAACATGGCAACCACCAATTCGGGATGCGTCTGGTTGATGTCATTCTGAATCTGGACGGGCCAGTCGAACGCATCGGGCCGGCTGAGCCCGGTCCCCTCCCGCCCATCGACCTTCGTTGTCACCACGCCGGTGGCGTCGAGCATGGTGGCCAGGCTCTCGCCGAACGACAGGCCGATCGAGTCGCCGACGACGAGGACTCGTAGCGGGCTGGCCGCCGTCGGGATCGGCAACGGCGGCAGCCCGGTGTTGATGGGAGCCGGCGTCGGGGTCGGGGAGATCAACGTCGTCGCGCCCACTCCGCGGGGCCAGTCGGGGAAGAAGCCGAGCGCCGTCTGCTCCGCCGGCGCGCTCTTGTGGTCGCGACCGATCAGCGTCTCGGCGGCGTGGTCCACCCGATCCAGGCCCAACGCGGCGCTGAGCCGACTCAACGGTCGGAGCACATCGAGCGCCACCGTCCGCCTGGTCCCGAGCTGGGATGACTCGGCGTTGGCCAGCAGGGTGGGTGCGTCGACCACGCCCCACAGGCTCAGGCAGATGAGCATGGCCGCCATTGCCTGCCGGGCGCTCAGCGGTCGGCGACCGGTCTTGGGGTCGAGTCGGGCCCGCACCGTTCGGCGGGTGCGCCCGCCACGGCGGGCGGGCTCGGCGTTGGTCACGATCGCCGAGTTGCCCGTCGCCGTCGCCGTCGCCCCCTCGCGGCCCGGCCTCGATCGCAGCCAGGTGGGAGTGGTCATCGGCGCGTCGGAGATGGTCGACCAGGGTCCGGCCGCGGCTCGAGGGGTGATCGGCCGGGGCTGCGCGGGGGTGATGACGGGCCCAGGGGGCGCGGCCTGGGCGGCCGGCGTCGAGGTGATCAGGTGCCCCGGCGGACGCCGATCGGCCAACGCCTCGGCCGGGGCAGCGGCTGCGGTTTCGGCCGGGGCGGCGACCGCTGTCGTGACCGCCGTCGCGACCGGGGCCGACAGGCGGACGGTGCTCGACGGATCCGGGGCGCTGGGGTTGACGTCCTCGGGGCCGCCTACGTCGTCGGCGTGGCGCGACCCGACCACCCGCCGGAGGGCGGCGAGAGGATTGTGGTCGACGGAGGGAGGTCGCCTGGACATCAAAACCGGTAGTAGATGAAGGGGGCGACGCCCGTGGGACCGAGGAGGGTGATCACGTACAGCGCACCGGCCAGGACCGCGCCCTGAGCGACGGGGGCCAGCTCCGAGAATCGCCGTTGCGCCCGGGCCACGGTGCGGGGGTTGACGTATTGCGATGCGATGCTCACCACGATGGCACCGATTACGAGGGGAGTGACCATCGGCGCCGGTCCGGGATGGGCCAGGCGGGACAGCACGGCCATGGCGTTGGCGAACGACTGGGCGCGGAAGAGGACCCAGCCGAGGCAGACAAGGTTGAACGTCACGAAGCGCGACAGCCACACCCGGGCCGTGGACCGTGGCTCGACGGCGGTCGCGTCGGTGGTGGCGAGCACGGTGGTGCCGGGGTCGGACGCGAGGGGTGGGGGCGTAGCGGGCATATTCGCCGTGAGCGAAGTTTGCGAAGCCTCGCGGTTCTTGCGACGCAGCATGCCGATCACCTGAGCGACGCCGTGATAGGCGCCCCAGGCTACGAACGTCCACGCCGCTCCGTGCCACAGTCCGGCGATGAGCATGGTGAGGAAGATGTTGAGGGCGGTGCGCCACGTGGCGCCCCGATTGCCGCCCAGCGGTATGTACACGTAATCGCGGAGCCACGACGACAGGGTCATGTGCCATCGCCGCCAGAAGTCCTGCATGGACTCGGCCGCGTAGGGGGCGTTGAAGTTGTCGGGGAAGTGGAAGCCGAGGAGCAGGGCGATGCCGATGGCGATGTCGGTGTAGCCGCTGAAGTCGGCGTAGATCTGGATGGCGTAGGCGTAGACGGCGAAGAGGACTTCGAGCGCCGAATGCTGGTGGGGGATGCCGAAGACGGGATCGACGATGGCCGACGATAGGAACGACGAGATGATCACCTTCTTGGCCAGCCCGGCCATGATCAGCCACGCCGCACGGGAGGCGTCGATGCGCTTGGGGTCCTGGCGTTGGCGGATCTGGGGCAGCAACTCCGATCCCCGCACGATCGGCCCGGCCACGAGGTGCGGGAAAAACGACAGATAGACGGCGGCATCCAGCCAACCGGCCGGCTCGATCTTGCGCCGTTGGACGTCGACCACATAGCTGATGCCCATGAACGTGAAGAACGAGATCCCGACGGGGAGCGCCACCTGCAGGACCGGCAGCGGCGAGCCCCACCCCAACCGGTGCAGACCGTTGGCCACGTTGACGGTGAAGAAGCCGTAGTACTTGAACCATCCGAGTAGGCCGACGTCGAGGGCGACGGCGCCGATCATCGCCGTGCGTCGCTGTTTGACGTCCTCGAGGCGGCCGACCAGGACGGCGCCCGCCTGATTGATCAGGACCGACGCGCCGAGCAGGAAGACAAAGCGCCAATCCCACCAGCCGTAGAAGAAGAAGCTGGCGCCCAGGATCATCCATTTCCACGCCCGCGCCCACGGGCGCAGCAGCCAACTCGCCGTGAACACCACGACGAAGAAGACGGCGAAATCGATGGTCGGGAAGAGCAAGGGGGTGAACCTTCCGGCTGAACAAAGCGGCAGTACCTGACCCACAGGCCAGTCGCGCCAACCCCGTATACCCAGCCGCAGCCAGGTGCACGTCCCTCTCCGCAAGGGCGCGATAGGTCGCAGGCTAGCGCATCATCGGCGGCCGGATCAGGCGCGGATCGGAGCTTTCGCGGTGATTTGTACCCCTCGACCTGCGGTTTAGGGGATCGGCCCAACTACAGTGGTCTGAGATGACGTCGCTCTGGCCCCGGATCGAGCCCATCCTGGCCACTGTCCAAAAGCCGGCGCGCTACATCGGCGGCGAGGACGGAGTGCGGACGCCGGCACACCGGGCCGACAAGGTGGCCTGGCTGCTGCTCTATCCCGACGCCTACGAGATCGGCCTTCCCAACCAGGGATTGCAGATCCTGTACGAGTTGCTCAACGAGCGCGAGGACGCCGTCGCCGAGCGCTCCTACGCCCCGTGGGTCGACATGGAAGCGCAGATGCGGGCCCGGGGGCTCCCCCTTTTCAGCCTCGAGACGCACCGGGCCGCCGGCGCCTTCGACGTGCTGGCCTTCAACCTTTCGGCCGAGCTGATCTACACCAACGTGCTCAACTGCATCGACCTGGCGGGGGTGCCGGTGCGTGCTGCTGGTCGCCGAAGCTCGGACCCGCTGGTCATCGCCGGCGGCCACTGCACCTTCAACCCCGAGCCGCTCGCCGACTTCGTCGACGCCTTCGTCATCGGCGACGGCGAGGAGGCCGTCGGGGAGATCTCGGCCGTCCTGGCCGAGTGGAAGCGGTCCGGTCGCGCGTCGCGACACGACGCCCTCCGGGCGCTGGCCCGGATCCCGGGCGTCTACGTCCCGTCGCTCTACGAGGTCACCTACGACGGGCCCGCCGTCGTCGCCGTGACCCCGCTCCATCCCGACGTGCCCGCCATCGTCGAGAAGCGGACGATCAGCGATCTGGGCGAGTGGCCCTATCCCCGCACCCAACTGGTGCCCCTCACCGAGGTCGTCCACGACCGCCTCAACGTCGAGATCTTCCGGGGGTGCACTCGGGGATGCCGCTTCTGCCAGGCGGGGATGATCACCCGTCCCGTGCGCGAACGGCCCGCCGCCCAGGTCCGCCAGATGGTGAGCGACGGCCTGGCCCGGACCGGCTACGACGAGGTGACGCTGACCTCGTTGTCATCGGCCGACTACTCCCATATCGACTCGGTGGTCGGCGGCATCATCAACGACCCGATGTGCAACGGGCAGGTGTCGGTCAGCCTCCCGTCCCTGCGGGTTGACGCCTTCACCGTCGGGATCGCCAGCGAGATCCAAAAGGTGCGCCGCACCGGCCTCACCTTCGCCCCCGAGGGCGGGACGTGGCGGATGCGCAAGGTGATCAACAAGCTGATCACCGAGGACGACCTGTACGGGGCCGTCGAATCCGCCTTCAGCCAGGGCTGGCGGCGCATCAAGCTGTACTTCCTGATCGGCCTGCCGACCGAGACGTCCGAAGACGTGTTGGGGATCGCTTCTTTGGTCGCGCAGTGCGCGGCGATTGGGAGATCCCACGTGAAGGGGGCGACGGTCTCGGCCAGCGTGGGCGGCTTCGTGCCCAAGGCCCAAACACCGTTCCAATGGGCCCGCCAGGACACGGTCGGCGAGTTGCGCGCCAAGGTCTCGCTGCTCCAGGACGCCCTCGGCAAAACCAAAGGGGCGCAGCTCAAATGGCACGACCCCCGGGCCACGCTGGCCGAGGGGATCGCCAGCCGGGGCGACCGCCGGATCGGCGCCGTGATCGAAGATGTGTGGCGGGCGGGCGGGACGTTCCAGGAGTGGAGCGAGCACTTCTCGCTCGACCGGTGGACGGCCGCCATGGAGCGACACGGGCTCTCCCCCGACTGGTACGTCCACCGGATGCGCCCCTCGTCCGAGGTGTTGCCCTGGGCCCACATCTCGGCCGGACTGCACCACGACTTCTTGTGGCAGGACTGGCAGGACGCCCTCGCCGAAGCCGTCCTCGAGGACTGCCGGTGGACCCCCTGCTACGACTGCGGGGCCTGCACCGGGTTCGGCATCGAGCATGTCGTCGCCTCCACTCTCCCGCCCGCCGGGGGGAGTCAGGGCACCGGTCAGGATCTCGGTGTACCCGTGTCATTGTCGGCCCGCCCACGCCCGGTCCTGACCGGCATGGGATCGAGGTCCGGCGCATGAAGGTCAGATTCCGCTTCGTCAAACTGGGCAAGATCCGATGGACGGGTCATCGCGACGTGGCCCGCATGTGGGAGCGGGGGTTGCGTCGTGCGCAACTCCCCGTCGTCTACACCGGGGGCTTCACCCCCCGCCCCAAGGTCAGCTTCGGGCTGGCCCTACCCACCGGCCACGAGTCGGTGGCCGAGTACCTCGACGTCGAGTTCGCGACCGCTGATCTCGACGTCGTCAGCCTTCCGGCCCGGATGAGCGCCGCGTTGCCCGCGGGGCTCGACGTGACCGCGGCCGTAGCCATCGACGGTCCGATCGACTCCCTCCAGGAGAGCGTCACCTCCTGCGAGTGGGAGCTCGAGGCCGTCGGCGCCCCACCCGATGAGGTGGCGGCGCTCGTCGAGCGGGCCCTGTCGGCCGACTCGCTCGTCATCACTCGTGAGCGCAAAGGGGTGAGCGTCGTCGATGACGTTCGCCCCGCCATCCTGTCCGTCCGCGTGATCGGACCGCCGCCCTGCATCGCCGAGGGCTACGTCGACCACAGTCCGGGCGCGATGGTCGTGGCCGAACTGGCCGTTCATCCCCGCAGTCTTCGACCTGCCGAGCTCCTCACCGCGCTGTCCCTCCCACATTCTGGGGGTCTGCGCGAAGGCCATGTTCGGCGTACTTACCAATGGATTCAGCGCGACGGCGCCCGCCGGGAACCTCTCCCGCTCGGAGCGACGAATGCGCCGCACGCCGAGGTGCGTGCGTCATGAGAAGGGACTTTTCCTATGGCCGAGCCCATGACCGGGCCGGACGGCGAGCCCGGTGCTCGCTCGCTTCCGACATCGTCAGCTGTCGTACCCGCTGTTGTGACCCCGCCGGGCCTGTTGGGATCGGCCGGCGCCCTCGGGGCGCCGACTGAGGCAACTTCTGCGTCCGGCGACTTCGGGGCTTCCGGGGACGCCGGGCCCTCCGGGGACGCCGGGCCCTCCGAGGCCGACGGCGAGCCCAGCTTGGGTGGCGCCCCCAAGCGGCGGCGCCGCGGATCGAGGGGCGGCCGCAGTCGCACCCGACCCCGACCGGACGGCTCCGCTGAGGGCTCGGCTGATGGCTACGAAGACGCCGAGGGCGACGAGGCCGAAGGCGTCGTTGTCCCGCGGAGCGCGCCGGCGGCCGGGGCGGGGGCCGGGGCCGAGGCCACGGCCGGGGCGCCGCCGCCGCTAGGCAACGACGGGTCGGCGGGACGGCCCCAGATCGGCGACAGGCGGCCGGCGCCTCGGCCGCCCGGCGAGCCCGGCGGACGCGGGCCCCGGCCCGGGGCGCAGCCGGGGTCTTCGGCCGCCGGTCCGTCCTCTGGCGGGGGATCGGCTGCGGGCCGCGCCCCGACGGCCGACGGTGATGGTGACGGGTCGGGGCCCGTCCGTAAGCGCCGCCGACGTGGTGGTCGGGGCCGAGGCGGGGGCGGCGACGGAGCTGAGCCCGCGGCGACCGGCGGGGGAGGGGCCGGCGGCGGCCGCGGCGGCGGACCCGGCGGCGGGACTCGTGATGGCGCGGCCGGTGGTCGCGGCGGAGGTGGCCGCCCGGACCGCGGCGCCCGCCCCACCAGAGTGCCGGTGGAGATGGAGGTGGCCGCCGGCGATCTCGTGGCCGAGCGGGACGCCGAAACCCTCGAGCGCCGCCGCGGTCGGGAACGCAAGGGTCGCCCCGTCGGGCGCTATCTCATGTGCGTCCACGCCCAGGCCCAGGTCACCCAGATCGCCGTGCTCGAAGGCCGCCTGCTGATCGAGCACTACGTGTCCCGACCCCAGGATGACGCCAACCAGATCGACGGCAACATCTACCTCGGCCGCGTCCAAAATGTCCTGCCCGGCATGGAAGCCGCTTTCGTCGACATCGCGACCCCCAAAAACGCCGTGTTGTACCGCGGCGACCTCCGCTTTGACGCCGACGCCGACGCCGATGCCGAGGACGTCGACCGGGCACCGTCGGCGCGGGATACGCAGACGCGGATCGAGCAGCTCCTCAAGCCCGGGCAGGTCGTCGTCTGCCAGGTCACCAAAAATCCCATCGCCCACAAAGGCGCCCGCCTCACCCAGGAGGTGTCGCTCCCCGGCCGCTTTGTGGTGCTCATCCCCAATTCGACCACCTACGGCATCTCCAAGCGTCTCTCCGACGACGAGCGCAAGCGGCTCCGCCGGATCCTCGACGACGTCAAGCCGGCCAACCACGGCCTCATCGTGCGGACCGCGGCGGAGGGCGCGAGCGCCGACGAGCTGCGCCGCGACGTCGCCCGCCTGGCCTCGCAGTGGGAGCGCATCGACGCCCTCGCCCGCCAATCGCGGGGCCCCGGTCTGCTCTACCGCGAGCCCGACCTGGCCGTGCGGGCCATCCGCGAGGAGTTCAACAAGGAATACCGCGGGGTCGTCATCGACGACCGAGCCCTCTACGAGGACGTCCGCGATTACGTGGCCAGCATCAGCCCCGAGCTGGCCGATCGGGTCGAGTTTTACGACGAGGCCGAGGAAGGCCTGCCCATCTTCGAGCGTCACCACGTCCACGAGCAGCTCCACAAGGCCATCGACCGAAAGGTGTGGCTGCCGAGCGGCGGCTCGTTGATCATCGAGCGGACCGAAGCCCTCACCGTCATCGACGTCAACACCGGCAAAAACGTGGGCACGTCCAACCTCGAGGAGACCGTCTACCGCAACAACCTCGAGGCCGCCGACGAGATCGCCCGCCAGCTGCGCCTGCGCGACATCGGGGGGATCATCGTCATCGACTTCATCGACATGGAGATCGCCAAAAACCGCAACGAGGTCGTTCGGGTCTTCCGGGAGGCTCTCGCCCGGGACAAGACGCGCACCCAGGTCTTCGACATCTCCGAGTTGGGCCTGGTCGAGATGACCCGCAAGCGGGTCTCCGAGGGTCTGGTCGAGTCGCTCTCCACCACCTGTCCGGTGTGCGAGGGTCGCGGCATGGTCTTCGATCGAGAGCTGCTCGACTAGGGGCGAGCGCGCGCCGCGCCAGCTGCCTCCAACGTTGGAGGCAGAAAGCGCGACATATTCCCCGTATCTGCCTCCAACGTTGGAGGCGTTCGACGCGCTGAGCCCGCGGCGGGCCTCAGCCGCCGCGGCTAGGGGACCCGGTAGACGAACTCCTGGAAGAAGGCGAACATCCCCGGCCACCGCATCAGCAACCCGTCCACCCGGTCCAGCGCCCGCAAGGCCCCGGCCGGAAGGGGGACGGCCGGACCCCGGACCGTGACACCTCCCGAGTTCATGAACGTCATGCACTCGACGTAGCGGTGGTGGATCAACTCGAGGCCGGGGAACTCGGCGTCGAAGCGGGCCCGGTCACCGAGGAGCAGATCGCCAAGGGCGTTGTTGCCGCCGCCGGGGAAGGCCGGCCTCGTCTGGCATTCCTCGCTCGTGTACGGATCGACGTCGGCGTCGACGTACTCGTGACGGCTGAGCCGCAGGAAGCCCCGCAACAACCAGCTCGAGTGCGGCTCGGCGATGAGCACCAGCCCGCCCGGTCGCACGACCCGCACCAGCTCGTGCATGGCCCGCCGCGGGCTCGGGATGTGGTGCAACACGTGGATGGCGATCGACGCGTCGAACGACCCGTCGGCGTACGGCAGCTCCTGGGCATCGGCCGCCTCGTCGATCCACGCCTTCGGGCGCAGGTCGGTCGTCACCAGATCGATGCCGGGCAGATACTGCCTCGTGAAGCCCACGCCGGCGCCGATCTCGAGCGCCCGCTGCCCGGCTGGCAGGAAGTCCCGCACAAACTGCGTCCGCCGCCGCAGCAAGAAGTCGAGGTTGGCCGGGGGCGTCAGGATGCGCTGGCGGGCAGCCAACTCGTCGGTGATGGCCGCCGATCGCTTGTCCATCCCCAGAGCCTATGAGGCGAATGTGGCCCGGCTGCGAATCGGCCATATTCCCCGACTTCGTGTACTGTGCTCCCTTCGTGTACGCAGTCATCAAGTCCGGCGGGAAGCAATACCGCGTGGCCGAAGGCGATCGCCTGACGGTCGAGCTGCTCGGCGCGCAGGACGTTTCGTTCACGCCTCTGCTCGTCGTCGACGGTGATCAGACCGTGAGCGGCCCGGCGTTGGCCGGCGCATCGGTTGCCGGTCGGGTGGTCGGCGAGGCCACCGGCCCCAAGATCACCGGCTTCACCTACAAGCCCAAGGGTCGGGCCCGGCGTCGTTGGGGTCATCGCCAGCACTATTCGGTGGTCGAGATCACCGGCATCACCAAGGCTTAGGAGGACTCGTGTCGAAGACCAAGGGTGGCGGTTCCACTCGCAACGGCCGCGATTCCAACGCTCAGCGCCTCGGTGTCAAGGCGTTCGACGGCGAGTTGATCACGGCAGGCTCGATCATCGTGCGCCAGCGGGGCACCCACTTTCACCCCGGCAACAACGTCGGTCGGGGCAAGGACGACACCCTGTTTGCTCTCGCCGAGGGCAAAGTGAAGTTCGGCAGCCGCAAGGGCCGCCGACTGGTTGACATCCTCACCGCTGACTGAGGGCGCCCCGCCCAGCAGGCGGTTGCTCGGGTACGAGGTTGTTCTCGTCCTCGCCCTGTCGCTGGGCGCCTCGGGGCTCTATGCCCTGCTTGACCTGCTCAAAGGTCTGATCGCGACCAGCGTTCCGCTGGCCCAGCAGTCCACCACCCTCTACGCCCCGGCGGCGCCGCAAGCGTGGTTGGACATCTCCTACCAGGTGCTCGACATCGCTACCGAGCTGGCGCCGGTGCTGCTCGTCGCCTATCTGCTTGTGCGTTCCGGTGAGTCAGTGGCCGATATCGGCATCGACGGGTCGTCGCCGTCGTCGGACACGGGCTGGGGTGTCGGGCTGGCCCTCTTCGTCGGCCTGATCGGACTCGGCGGCCTGTTCGCGGCCAAGGCGCTCGGCATCAACCGGGACCTCATCGTCGGGGCGGGCGCCAACCGGTGGTGGGACGTCGTGCTGCTGGTCTTCCAGGCCGCGGGGACGGCGATCGCCGAGGAGGTCATCGTCTGCGGGTACCTGTTGCACCGCTTTCGCCAGCTCGGTTGGAACCCCTACGTCGCCCTCGTTGTCGCCGCCTTGGTCCGGGGGTCCTATCACCTCTACCAGGGCTTCGGAGGGGGGCTGGCCAACGTCGTGCTCGGCCTGTTTTTCGGCACCCTCTACCAGCGGCGGGGTCGGCTCTGGCCTCTGTTGCTGGCCCACTTCTTGATCGACGCCGTGGCCTTCGTGGGGTATGTCGAGCTGGCGCGTCGGGTCAGCTGGCTCCCATAAGCAGGCCGGCCGGGGGGCGCCAGCCCCTAGGCTGGACCGGCCATGTCCGGATCTGCAGCGTTTGTCGATGAGGCTCAGATCCACGTCAAGGCCGGGGATGGGGGCGCAGGGTCGGTGTCGTTCCGGCGGGAGTCCCATGTGCCCAGGGGCGGTCCCGACGGCGGCGACGGCGGCGACGGCGGCGACGTCTGGCTCGTCGCCGACCACAACGTGAGCTCACTCCTGGGATTTCGCGACCACCCGCACCGACGGGCGACCAATGGCACCCACGGCAGCGGCGGCGGCCGCCACGGGCGTCGGGGCGATGATGTCGTAGTGCCCGTGCCCCCTGGCACGGTGGTGCGTTCGGAGGGTGGGGTGCTCGCCGACCTGACCAACACCGGCGACCGGTGGCTGGCCGCGCGCGGTGGTCAGGGTGGGCGGGGCAACATCCGCTTCCTCACCAACGCCCGGCGGGCCCCGTCGTTCGCCGAGCAGGGCGAGGTCGGCGAAGAGGCGTACTACGACATCGAGCTGAAGCTGATGGCCGATGTGGCCCTGGTCGGCTTCCCCAACTCAGGCAAGAGCACGCTCATCTCGACCGTCTCGGCGGCCCGGCCCAAGATCGCCGACTATCCCTTCACCACCCTCGAGCCTCACCTCGGCGTCGTGCGCTACGGCGACACCGAGCTGGTGATGGCCGACATCCCCGGCCTGATCGAAGGAGCCAGCGAGGGTCGAGGCTTGGGGCACCGGTTCCTCCGGCACGTCGAGCGGGCCCGGGTGCTGGTTGTGCTGGTCGACCTGGGCGCCGACGCCGGCCGGTCGCCGGCCTCGCAATGCGACGTGCTGCTGGGCGAGTTGGAGAGCTACTCACCGGCGCTGCTGTCCCGACCCCGCGTCGTGGTGGGCAGCCGGGCCGACCTCGAGGCCGAGACGAGCGGGTGGCCGGCGGACTCGTGGCGGGTCGCGGCCGTGACCGGCCAAGGTGTGCGGGAGCTCGTCGGCGAGATCGCCCGACTGGTCGACGAGGCCCGGCGCGCCATCGCGCCCATCACCGTCGGGACCGTCATCCATCGGCCCGAGCCCGAAGGGGTGCGCGTCGAGCGGGGCGAGGACGGTGCCTTCGTGGTGATCGGTCGATCGGCCCAACGGGCCGTCGCCGTCAACGACCTGACCAACGCCGACGCCCTCCGTTACGTCCAATACCGACTCAAGAAGATCGGCGTCGACCGGGCGTTGGCGCGCGCTGGGGCCCGTGAGGGGGATCTCGTTCACGTCGCCGGGTTCACCTTCACCTACGAGTCGGGATGAGGGTCGTTGCCAAGATCGGCACCTCATCGCTGACCGACTCGTCCGGGCGGATCGATGCGGTCATGGTGGCCAAGGTCGCCGCCGAGGTCGTCGCCCTCCGGGCCGCCGGCCATCAGGTCGTGGTCGTGAGCTCCGGCGCTATCAGCGCCGGCCTCCCCGCCCTCGGACCAAGGCTAGGCGGCGGGCGTGGGGACGGCGGGCGTGGGGACGGCGGGCGTGGGGACGGCGGGCGTGGGGACGGCGGGCGTGGGGACGGCGGGCGTCCCACCGACCTCCCCACGCTCCAGGCGATCGCCGCCGTCGGGCAGCATCGCCTCATGGCGACGTGGGACGCCGCCTTCGGCGCCCACGGCGCCATTCCCGGGCAGGTGCTGCTGGTGCCCCTCGACTTCATCCACCGCCAGCAGTACCTCCACGCCCGCCAGACGCTCGAGCGGCTCCTCGAGTTGGACCTCATCCCCGTGGTCAACGAAAACGACGCCCTCGCCGACGACGAGATCCGCTTCGGCGACAACGACCGCATCGCCGCCCTCGTCGCCCACCTGCTGGGCGCCGACCTCCTCGTCCTGCTCACCGACACGCCCGGCCTGCTCACGGCCGACCCTCGCCGGGACGCCGACGCCAGCCTCATCGCCGAGATCCTCGAGGTCGACGCCAGCCTCGAACGACTGGCGACCGCCGGAGGTTCGGAGCGGGGAAGTGGGGGCATGGCCTCCAAGCTGGCCGCGGCCAAGATGGCGGCCTGGTCCGGCGTGCGAGTCGTCATCGCCGACGCCGGGCGCGCCGGGGTTTTGGCCGACGCCGTTGCCGACACGCCCGGGGTGGGGACGGTCGTGCGCCCGCACGACCGGCGTCTCCCAGCCCGCAAACTCTGGATCGCCTTCGCCGTCGCCTCCCTCGGGACGGTCGTCGTGGACGACGGGGCCCGCACCGCCCTCGTCGACCACGGACGGTCGCTCCTGCCGGCCGGAGTCGTCGACGTCAAGGGTGCCTTCGAGGCCGGCGACGCGGTGGAGGTGGCGACCCGGGACGGGGTCGTGTTCGCCAAAGGGCTCACCCGCCACCCGGCGGCAACCGTCACCGCGTGGGCGGGGCGGCGGACCTCCGACCTGCCACCGGATGTGGACCACGAGGTGGTCCATCGCGACGATCTGGTCGTCCTGGTCTGAGTGGGCTGGCCGCGGGCCGGGCGCGGGCTGGGCGGCCGTGGGCTGGCCGGGGTCGGCCGTCGGGCCGGAGTTGGGCGGGGGCCGCCCCGGGCTGACCGGACTCGGCCGGGTGGGAGCCGAAGCGCTACTGGGACGTACGGTTTAGCCCTCGGCGACCCCTAAACCGTACGTACCAGTAGCGCTTGAGCCCGCTCGGCGAGGTCGCCGCCCGCCTCACCAACTCAGAAGGTCGTCCACCGACGGTAGGTGGAAGGCTTCGTTGAGGGTCAGGACGACCCTCCGATCGCCGGCGAACGCCACCCGGTGCACGGAGGCGTGGGCGGGACGGAAGAACATGTCTTCCCCCGAGATCCCGAGCACCTCGGCCAAGTAGCAGTTGATCACCCCACCGTGGCAGGCGACAACGACCCGGTGGGCGGGGTGGGCGGCGACGACGGCCTCGATGGCGGGAACGATGCGGGCGGCCAGCTCGGCGCCCGACTCGGTGCCGGGATAACAGGTCCATCGCCGGGTGGCGATGAAGGCGTCACGCGCCTCGCGGATGGCTTCGATCCCGTAGACCTCCGCCGGCCCTTTGCCCGCCGGAAGATCCCGGAACATCTCGATCTCCCTTAGGGCATCCACAACAGTGACGCCAAGCCTGTGATGGCCGGCGATGGCGAGAGCGGTCTGGTGGGCCCGTTGCAGCCTGCTCGAGTACACGGCTGACACCGTGACGCCGGCCAGGGCGAGGCCCACGGCGAGAGCCTGTCGCTGGCCGCGGGCCGACAGGGGAGGGTCGATGTACCGAGCGAAGTCTTCGGTGCCGTCGGCGGGCACGTCCTGCTCACCATGGCGGACGAGGATCAGCTCGCCCGCCTCAGGGTCGCGGGTCAGGAAGGCCCGGTCCATGCCCGACCGGTCGGCCGGTCTGGTGTTGTCTGCGGTGGTGGTGTCGTCGGCCATCGACGGGGAGCGTAGAGGCCGAGGCAGCGCGAGGCCGGCGGGGGAGGTGCGGCGGGGGAGGTGCGGCGGGGGAGGTGCGGCCGGGCCTTGTCCGGCCGGCCCCCGCAAGGCGCCACGCCAAAGAAGGGATAGCGAAACGGCTAGCTGGGGGTCACCCGCCGGAGGCGGGACTCTCCTCCGTCTGAGCGGCGACGCCGACGACGCCCGCGCCATCGGAGCCATCGGCGCCGCCCGCGCCGGCGCCGGCGCCAGACACGGACCCGGCGTCAAGCGCCCCCGCCGCCCCCGTCCCGACCGCCGGCGCGTCCGGGCCGGCGGCCAGGCCGAGCTGGACCTTGATCGCTTCGAGCCGGTTGTGGGCCTCGTCGTTCATCGACGCCTGCTCGACTTCGAGCATCCGACTCTCGACGGTCTGGCCCTGCACCTCGGCGGCGCCGAGCGCCCGCGCGTATCGGGCTTCGATCTTGTCGCGCACCTCCTCGAGGGTCGGAACGTCCTGCCCGACCGTCTCCGAGAGGCTCGACATTGCTTTGTTCATCTGCTCTTGCATCTTGGCCTGGTCGAGCTGCGACAGCAGCTTCTGACGCTCGGCCAGCTTGGCCTGGAGTTGCGACGAGCTCTGCTGCACGGCGGCCTTGGCCTGATCGGCGGCCTGCGTCGATTGCAGGCTCAGCTGCTTGAGCGAGTCGACCTGATGCTCGGTCGAGATGAGCTGCGCCGCGAAGCTCTCGGCCGCCTTGGTGTACTCGCTCGCCTTGGCCGCATCGCCGCGCTTCTGGGCGTCGTCGGCCATCAGCACGGCCTGGCGGGCTTTGGCGTTGGTGCTCTCCAGCGAGGACATGGCCCGGTTGAGCTGCATCTCGGCTTGCTTTTGGTTGGCGATCACGTTGGCGGCCTGCTCGCGCAGACGGCGGTGCGTGTCCTGGGCCTCGCCGATGGCTTGCTCGAGTTGCACCTTGGGATCGGCGCGCTCGTCGAGGCTGGTGTTGGCTTTGGCCTTCATGTAGTTCCACCAGCGGCGGAACGGGTTTGCAGCCATGTCGGCATGGTACCCCCGGGCGCTACCCTGGTGGGTATGCCGGCCGAGGATCTGAGGCAGTTGGGCGAGCGGGTCAAGGCCGCTTCCCGCCAGCTCGCCAAGGCCGACACCGCGCAAAAGGATGCGGCCATTCGAGCCGCCGCTGATCTGCTCGAGGCCCGCGCCGCCGACGTCCTCCAAGCCAACGCCGTCGACGTCGACCGGGCCCAACAAGGAGGCACCAGCGCGACGGTCATCGACCGCCTCCGCCTCACCACGGCCCGCGTCACGGCCATGGCCAACGGGCTTCGCCAGGTCGCCGCCCTGCCCGATCCGGTGGGCGAGATCGTCGACGGCTGGGTCCGCCCCAACGGTCTGCGCATTCGCCGCGTCCGCGTCCCCCTCGGCGTCGTCGGCATCATCTACGAAAATCGGCCCAACGTCACGAGTGACGCCGCCGGTCTCTGCGTGAAGAGTGGCAACGCTGCGTTCCTGCGCGGGTCGAGCGGGGCCATCAGCTCCAACATCGCCATCGCCGCCGTCCTGCGCGAGGGCGTCGCCAAGGAGGGTCTGCCCGAGGACGCCGTGATCCTCGTCGAGGACACGAGTCGTGAAGGGGCGACCGAGTTCATGCGGTTGCGCGGTCTCATCGACTGCCTCATCCCCCGCGGCGGCACCAGCCTGATCGCCGCCATCCTCGACAACGCGACGGTCCCCTACGTCATCGACGGCGACGGCAACTGTCATGTCTACGTCGACGCCGCCGCCGATCTCGACATGGCCGTGTCCGTCGTCCGCAACGCCAAGACGCAGCGGCCCAGCGTGTGCAACTCCGCCGAGAGCCTCGTCGTGCACGCCGACATCGCCGCCGAATTCCTGCCGAGGGTACGAGCGGCCCTCGAGGGTGTCGAGCTCGTCGGGGACGCCGCCGCCCGCGCCATCACGCCGATGGGCGAGGCGACCGACGACGACTTCGGCCGGGAGTTCCTCGACCTCAAGATGAGCGTCGCCGTGGTCCCCAACCTCGACGCCGCCATCGACCACATCACCCGTTACGGCAGCGGCCACACCGAAGCGATCATCACCGGCGATCTCGAGGCCGCCGGCCGCTTCACCCGCGAGGTCGACGCCGCGGCCGTCGTCGTCAACGCGTCGACCCGTTTCACTGACGGCGAGGAGTTCGGCTTCGGTGCCGAGATCGGCATCAGCACCCAGAAGCTGCACGCCCGCGGGCCGATGGGCCTGCGTGAGTTGACGACGCTGAAGTATGTCGTTGAAGGTGAAGGACAGATCAGAGGCTGAGTAGGCGAATGTGGCCCCTCGCAACCGGGCCACATTCCCCGAACTTGACCGAGCGGTCAAGAGGCCCCTATAGACTCGCCGGATGGCAGCAGACGCGCGATTCGAATCGGTGGCGGCGGTGCGGGACGGTCTGGCGGGGGTCGACTACCTCGCCGACGACGGGATCGCCGGCGTGGTGTATTTGGCCGACCGGCTCGGCAAGCCCGTGCTCGTCGAGGGGCCGGCCGGGACGGGCAAGACCGAGTTGGCCAAGAGCGTGGCCAAGATGTCGGGCGCCCGCCTCATCCGCTTGCAGTGCTACGAGGGGCTCGACGAGTCGAAGGCGCTGTACGAGTGGAACTACAAAAAGCAGCTTCTCCGCATCCAGGCCCAGCGGGTGCAGGAGGCGGAAGGCGGGACGTGGACCGAGGTCGAGGAGGACATCTTCAGCGAGGATTTCTTGCTGACCCGACCGCTGCTGGAGGCCATCCGGGCGACGGAGCCGGTCGTGCTGTTGATCGACGAAGTGGACCGCGTGGAGGTCGAGACCGAGGCGCTGCTGCTCGAGATCCTGTCGGATTATCAGGTGTCGATTCCGGAGTTGGGGACGGTGGAGGCGACGCAGATCCCGCTCGTGTTCCTGACGTCCAACAACACCCGTGAGCTGTCGGAGGCGTTGAAGCGCCGCTGCCTCTTTTTGCACATCGACTATCCGACGCTCGAGCGGGAGCGGGAGATCGTGCTGGCCAAGGTGCCGGCCATCAGCGAACATCTGGCCGATGAGATCGTGCGCATCGTGCGATCCATTCGCAGTCTCGAGTTGAAGAAGAGCCCGAGCGTTTCGGAGACTCTCGACTGGGCGCGGACGTTGCTGTTGCTCGGCGTGCAGACCATCGATGCCGAGCAGGCCAAGGCCACCTTGCACATCCTGCTCAAGTACCAGTCCGACATCGCCAAGGCGACCAAGGAGCTTTCGTCCTGAGATGCTCGACCTGCTCAATGGGTTCGTCTCGGAGTTGCGCGCCGCCGGCCTGCCCGTGTCGCTCACCGAGAATCTCGACGCCATGGAGGCGGTCCGCCACATCCCGCTCGAAGATCGCGACGCCTTCAAGTACGCGCTAGCCGCGACGTTGGTGAAGTCCAACGCCCATTGGAAGGCGTTCGAGACGGTCTTCGAGGTCTACTTCTCACTGCGGGGACCTGAGTTCAAGGTCGGCGAGACCGATGAGGATCTGGCCGAGCTCATGGAGAAGATCTGGTCGGAGCAGGAGCAACAGCAGCAGGAGGGTCAGGGCGGGGCCATGGAGGGCCTGTCGCCCGAAGAGTTGGCCAAGATGCTCTACAAGGCGTTGATGGAGGGCGACCAGGCCGTGCTTCAGGCCATCGCCCGCCAAGCGGTCAAGCGCTACGCCGGCATGGAGCCGGGTCGCCCGGTGGGTGGCACCTATTACCTGTACCGCACGCTGCGCAACCTTGATCTTGACGGCGTGTTGGAGCGGCTCATGGAGGAGGCTCGCGCCTCGGGGGAGACGACGTCGTTGGAGGAGCGCCTCCTCAAAGACGAGTACGAGGCTCGGATCAACCGACTCAAGCAGGAGGTCGAGGCCGAGATCCGTCGCCGGCTCGTCGCCGACCGTGGCGCCGAGGCCATGGCCAAGACGCTGCGCAAACCGCTGCCCGAGGACGTCGACTTCATGCACGCGTCGCGCGAGGAGCTGTTGGCGTTGCGCAAGGCGTTGCAACCGCTGACCCGCAAGCTCGCCGTGCGATTGGCGCGCAAGCGTCGTCACGGCCGCAAGGGTCCGCTCGACTTTCGCAACACCGTGCGCCACTCGTTGTCCTATGGGGGCGTGCCGGCCGAACCGAAGTTCAAGTTCCCGCGGCCGGCCAAGCCCGAGATCATCGTGCTCGCCGATATCAGCGGCTCGGTGGCCGCCTTCGCCCGGTTTACCCTGCACCTCGTCTACGCCATCTCCGGTCAGTTCAGCAAGGTGCGCAGCTGGGTGTTCATCGACGGGATCGACGAGGTCACCTCGTACTTCGAAGGCGTCGAGGACATCGCCGAGGCCGTGCATCGGGTCAACACTGAGGCGGACGTGATCTGGGTCGACGGCCACTCCGATTACGGGCACGCCTTCGAGGCGTTCTGGAAGGAGCATGGTCGGGACATCACCCCCAAGACGACCGTGCTGCTGCTCGGCGATGCCCGCAACAACTATCACGCGTCCAACGCCTGGATCATCGCCGAGATGCGCAAGAAGGCCCGCCACGTCTACTGGCTCAACCCGGAGCCGCGGTCGTACTGGGACACGGGCGATTCGATCGTCGGTGAATATGCCACGCACTGCGATGGGGCGTGGGAGTGTCGAAACCTGCGTCAGCTGGAGCGGTTCGTCGACGTCTTGGATTGAGGCGTGTCGGGTCGCTGGCGAGCGGAGCGGCTGTTGGCGGTCTTGCTGGCGGTCTTGTCGGCGGTCTTGTTGGTGGTCGCCACGTCGTGTGCGGGGTCGCACGGTCGGTGGGTGTCGTCGGGTCGGGTGTTGCCGCTGCCGGCTCCGTCGGGCCCCGTGGGCTTAGCCGATCCGGCGCTCATCAATCTTCAGCGCGGCGACTTCCCGGCGGCTTGGATCTCCACGCCGCCAACGAGCCCGGGCTCGGCCACCCCGACCCCGGGCAGCGCCGATCCGGAGACGGTCGCCATCTACGCCTGCCTGCACCTGCCGATCGCCGCGCGCGAGCAGCTCAGCGATGTCGACTCGGCGACCTTCCAGTCGGGCCAGACGTTCGAGGCTGCCTCCAACGTGACCGTGCTGTCGTCGGCCGCGGTCGTTGCCCAGGAGGTCGCCGCCCTGCAGACCGACGCCGGGATCAACTGTCTCGGTCAGGCCATCGGGCAGTCGGTCGCCGCCGGGGGAGCGGGCGTCACCAACGCCAAGATCAATATGATCTCGGCGCCGACCATCCCCGGCGGTGCCGCGCTGGGCGTGCACTATGCCGCCACGTTCACCCAAGGGGAGCAGAGCATCGATGCGAGTACGGACGAATACTTCATCGGCCTCGGGGCGGCCGAGATCACGGTGACGTTCAGCTCGTTCGAGGTGCCGTTCCCGGCGACGGTGCAGCAGACGGCGCTCGCCCACCTGGTGGCACGGCTATGACAGTGGCGCGGCTGTGACTACTGACGAGCCGCAGATGCCGTCGGTCGCGCTCGTGGCCACGCTGGTCGAGCCGCCTCCGCCTCCACCGGTGACGGTCACTCGACTGGTCTTGATCCGCCACGGGCAATCGATGGCGACGGTCCAGGGTCTCGCCGGTGGCGACCGGGGCTGCGGGGGCTTGACCGGCCTGGGCGTTGCCCAGGCCGAGGCCTTGAGCCGCCGCCTTGTCGCGACCGGCGAGCTGGCCGAGGTGGCTGTGCTGGTGGCGAGCACCTTGCCGAGGGCCGTCCAGACGGCGGAAGTCATCGCCCCCGCCCTCGGTGACCTCGAGATCATCACCGATCGTGAGGTACGTGAAATGGAGCCCGGTGAGGGCGACGGCCTGACTTGGGCCGAGTGGGAGGAGCGCTACGGCAGTTTCGACGTGGCCGTCGAGCCGTACCGACCGCTCTCACCTGGCGGGGAGAGCTGGGCCGACTTCGGGTTGCGCGTCGGCCGAGCCTTGGAGCGATTGGCCATGGACCACGCCGGCCTGACCGTCGTCGTGTGCTGCCACGGCGGGGTCATAGAGCAGTCCATCTCTCACGGCTTCGGTCTGCCGGCTCAGGCGCCTCCCGGCCGGCATATGGACACCGTGCCCAACACATCGATCACCGAGTGGCTCGTCGATCTCGTGCCCGGATGGCCGTCCCGCTGGCGTCTGGTCCGCTTCGCCGATGCCGCCCACCTCGACGCGGACGGGCAGCCCCGGCCCGTCTGGACGTAGGCCTGGGGACGACGTTGGTCGCAATCCCCTCAGCGAAAGTAGGTGTCGACGGCGTTGCTATACCGCGCGCCGAGGGCATCGCCGTGGTCGATCAGCCACTCTGAGAGCCGCACCTCACCGGTGGCCGGGGAGTCGCAGTCGGCCAACCCCATCTCCATGGTGCGGTACTCCTCAGGCGTGAGGACGACGTCACGCAGGATGGCGCCCAGCACTTTGGACAGGCCCAGGAGGGCGGCACCGGGCACGGCGACGATCTTGGCCCGACTGCCCACGGCGGCGCGTATCTGCTGCACCATCTCGACCAGCATCGGGCGCTCTGGGCCCACGGCGTCCACCACCCGGGACTCGGGCCATGACGCGCCCTCGATGGCGAGTTTGGCCAGATCGCCGACGTGAATCGGGCGGACGCGATATCTGCCCCCGGCGCCAACGCCGAACACCGGAAGGCGGCGCAGCATCCAGGCGATGTTGTTGACCAACGCGCCGCGCTCGTCAAAGAGGAGTGAGGGACGCAGGATGGCGTAGGGCAGGCCGGTGTCGGTCAGGGCCTGCTCGGCGTGGGCCTTCCCCCTGAAGTAGGGGTATGGCGAGTCCGCCGAGGCGTGGAGGATGGAGATGTGCACGACCCGTTGCACCTGCGCTCGGCGAGCCGCCTCAAACAGCGTCCGTGAGTTTTGCTGCGCGACGGTGTGATCGACCTTGCCCCGCGCGAACCTCACCCAGTAGGTGTTGTAGAGCGTCGTCACGCCGCTCAGCGAGGTGACGAGGCCGGCGGGGTCCTCGAAATCGAGGGGTGCGACTTCGATGTCGGAGCGCGGGGGCCGCCGTTGCGGATGTCCAGTCAGCGTCCGAACTCGTCTGCCCCTGTCCAGAAGTTGTCGGGCTATGACCGCCCCCGAGTAGCGGAACGCGCCCGTCACGGCGTCGATGCCGGTGTCGTGCGACGCTGCGCTGTTCACATCGCGACGCTACAGAGCAGCGCCTGTCTACACGTACCCGGCCGGTTCAGCCGCCCGTCGAGGAGAAATGCTGGTAGTCGGGCGCGCTCGTCCAACGCCCGCCCCACTGCCAGCCGACGGCGGCAAAGGCGTCGACAAGGGTGCCGCCCCACACCGCCATGCCGGGCCGGACGTCCCTACGATTTTCGTACGCCTCTCCCGCCGGCGGGATCACGTTGCTCCCGTCGACGTAGGGGTTTTGCACGTCGTTGACGTCGATGGCCTCGCCGTAGGCGTGTACCGACCATTGCGGGGGCCCAGGGGCGACGGCGTAACGACAATTGAACCCCGACGTGTCGTCGGCCGCCGCCGCCGTGTTGTCGTTACCGTCGTACGCCGCTTGCGGGATCATCTCCTGGATCGGGAAGCGCGCCGTGTACAAGGTCGCGAAGACCTGGAGGACGGCCGCCGCCACGCTGGCGTTGACCACCATCGTGCCCTGGTGGGGCTCGTTGTCGAAACCCCAATAGCTCATCGTCAGCAGCCGCAGGTCGTCGGCGTCCACGGGGCAACCGGAATGCCAGGTGGCGCCGAGCTGGGCCGTCGTCACCGGCTCGACCACCGACGTGAACCCCGCCGCGACGGTCGTGGTCGGCGCCCGTGTGGTCGGCGCCCCTGTGGTCGGCGCGACAGACGTCGGCGCGACGGTCGTCGGCGCGACGGTGGCGGGCGCGACCGTCGTCGGTGCGACGGTGCTGCTCGTTGTTGTCGGCGGCGCCGCTTCGACGCCATGGTGGCCGGCACCACAGGCGGCGACGGTCAACAACGACGCGGCCATGAGCAGTTTCGCCGACCGGCCCAAGTACCATGGCGGGCCGGGGAGCAGCGACGAACTCACGATGGCCAAGCCTACGAGTCCCACCTCCACGGTCCGTGGCATAGCGCTGGCTTCTGGCCTCGTCGTGGCCGTTGTCGCCTGCGGCAGTGCCCGCCCATCGAGCCATGCGACGGCCACAACGTCCATGCCCCCCACCCCGGTGCCGACCACGACCATCGCCGCGCCCGTGCCGACCACGACGACGGCCCCGCCGACGACGGCGCCTCCTACCACCGCGGTGGCGGCCGCGCCGATCAGCCGGACGACCCTCGCGGCGCCGACGTGCGCCACCAATCTCGCCGCCGACCTGGCGTCGACGGGCCGAGCCTCTCAGCTCGTCACCGTCGAGGCGCCCACCTACGATACAACGACGGCCACGGTCGAGCTCTGGCAGCGCGAGGGTGCGTGTTGGGAGAGCGTGGCCGGGCCGTGGAGCGGGCGCATCGGCGCCAACGGCTTCTCCGACCATCACGTCGAGGGCGACAACACCACGCCGACCGGTTTATACGGCATCGGCTCGACGATCTATGGCAATGCGCCCAACCCCGGCGTGCACTATGCGTACCACGACCTCGTCTGTGGCGACTGGTGGGACGAGGATCCGTCGTCGCCGGAGTACAACACGTTCCAGCACGTCCCGTGTGGCCAGACCCCGTCGTTCGGCGGGGGCAGCGAGGCGCTGTGGCAGGAGACCGCGGCCTATCCCAGCTTCGCGGTCGTGGACTACAACACCGACCCCATCGTCTCGGGTGCGGGGTCGGCCATCTTCGTCCACGCCGACACCGGCGGACCGACAGCGGGGTGCGTGAGCCTTCCGTTGAGCGAGCTCGACGACCTGCTGCAATGGTTGGAGCCGGCTCAGTCGCCGCTGATCGTCATGGGTCCCACATCGGAGATCGACCGCTTTTAGGACTCATACCCGCCACCTCGGGCGGGCGAGTCCGATCGCTACCTGCGAGGCTCGTACCGCATCGCCACTGCCCCCGAGCCGAACTCGAGGCGGCTCACGAGCTTCAAGTCGACATGCTTCGCCAGGCCGGCGAAAAGGGTCGGCCCCTGGCCTGCCAGCCTGGGATGCACCACGAATTCGTACTCATCGATCAACCCCAGCTCCGTCAACGCCAGTGGGAGCTGGACACCTCCCACGAACAGTCCCTGGCCCGACTCGCCTTTGAGTCGCTGCACGGCCGTGCCCAGATCCCCGCGGACCAGCTCGGCGTTCCAGTCGACCTGTTCCAGGGTGCTCGACACGACGTACTTCTTCGCCGCGTTGATCGTCTGGGAGAAGGGCTCCATCCAGTCAGGTCGCGCGCCTGGCGGCGCTGCCGGCCGCCACGCTGCTTGCATCATTTCGTACGTGACGCGGCCAAAGAGAAGGGCGTCGGCCTGGTTGAGGTTGTCGACGGCGTGACGATGCAAGCCGTCGTCCGCGGGGATGGCACGGTGGTCGCAGCACCCGTCCAGTGTGACGTTGATGGAGTACCGAAGGGGCCGCACCGCGCCAAGGTACCGCCGTTGGACGAGGCAAACTGCGTTGATGGCACATTCGAAGAGCTCGCGTCTGTCCCTGTGGTCGGAGGACTCGGTGTTGTCAATCGGATCAAAGGGATCCGTGCTCTCCGTCGGCTCCGTCGGCAGCTGTTTGTCGTTGGGTTCGATCGGCTCGGTCGCTTCGGTGGTCTCGATCGGCTCGGCGCTGAGCGCGCTGTCGATCTTGTCAGCGGGGTCGAGGTGGTCGATCCTGTCGTTCCGGTCGGTGCGGGCCGTGATGCACCGCCCAGGCGCGTAGAGGAGGGAGGTCAGTCGGAGGCGGGGCGCAGGCGTCCCGCGATCACGGCGATGACCCCCCACACCGCGGCGAGCGCGAACGCAATGGCCGCGAAGCCGATCCGGTGTCTCGTGTCGCCGGCCTCGCGGCCCGGTAGCGGAGCAGGGATGTGCTGGCACTGGACGGCCAGATAGACGCTCCCGGCGATGAGCAGGAGGACGGCGACCATCCCGGCCGCCAGCCCCAGGAGTCGAGCGGCGCGAGCCACGAGGTGACGCTACCGCGTCCCGCCGCCGCAACGCTGGCGGGTGGGCTCAGCTGAAGGAGACGGGGAGGGACTCGAGCCCGCGCAGTACCAGCGAGTTGCGGTAGACGGGGCGGGTCTCTCCCCATGCCGGCTCGATCTGGTCGAACCTCGTGACGAGACGCTCGAACACCACTTGGCCTTCGGCGCGGGCGAGAGCTGCCCCGAGGCAATGGTGGATGCCCGACCCGAAGCTCATCGGCGCCGCGCCGGTCCGGCCGATGTCCAAGACGTCGGGCTGGTCGAACTTGCGGGGGTCGCGGTTGGCGGAGCCGAGCATCGTGAGGACGATCTCTCCGGCCTTGACGTTGACGCCACCGATGGTGAGGTCTTCGAACACCAGTCGTCCCGTCACCTGCACGGGGCTATCCCAGCGGAGGAGCTCGTCGACCGCGGTCTTGGCGAGTGGCGGCTCGGCGCGGAGGCGCTCGAGCTCGGCGGGGTTGTCCAGCAGGGCCAGGAGGCCGTTGCCGATCAGATTAGTCGTGGTCTCGAAGCCGGCGGCAAAGAGCAGGATCACGTTGGCGATGAGCTCGTCATGGCTGAGCTTGTCGCCTTGATCCTCGACCGCCATGAGCTGAGACAACAGATCATCACCCGGTTGGGCCCGCCGGGCGGCCATGAGGTCTTCAAATCGGGCGGCGATCCCCCGTTCGGCGGCGTAGGCGGCCTCGACCTGCTCGAGCGTCGGGTTGAACTCGAGGGTTGACACCAGATCGCGCACGAGGGGCTGAAGGTCGGCCCGCTCGGACTCGGGCACACCGAGCATCTCGCTGATCACGGCGATGGGCAGCCGAAGCGCCAAGGCGCTGATGACGTCGACGGTAGGGCCGAACTGGTCGAGCAGTCCGTCGGTCAAGGCCACGATGCCGGGCCGGAGGAGCTCGACGGTCTTGGGCGTGAAGGCCTTGGCTACGAGGGAACGGATTCGGGTGTGATCGGGAGGGTTGAGCCCGAGGATGCTGGACCCAAATCTCGAGAAGTCGGGGAAGCGCTCGTTCCACTCCTCTTCCGTCAGGCCGTAGGCCTGCCAGATGGGGCCCTGCTGCTCGTTCTGGCCGAGTCGGGCGTCGCGGAGCAACGACTGACACTCGTCGTAGCGGCCGGTGACGACGAACCCCATGGCGCTGCGAAAGGCGGGTGCGAACTCGCGGACGGCGGTGTAGCGAGGGTAGGGGTCGGCTTTGCCCTCCGGTGTGAGGAGGATTTCGGCGAGCAGGGTGTCGGGGTCGACCGTCGTTGATTCCACGCCGCGAGTATCGCCGATCAGGACGATGTGGCGCCGCTGTTGGTGTAGTGGGGTCGAGGCACGGGCCCGCCGCTCGGCACCGGGCCGGTCGGGCGACCAGCGCCGGTGATGGCGGCCTGCACGGCGTCACCGTCGACGGTCTCGTGGGCCAAGAGGTCCTCCACGAGGCGGTCGAGGGCGTCGCGATTCTCGGTCAGTAGTGACGTGGCGCGCTGCTCCGCCTCTCGGAGGAGGGCCTCGACCTCCTCGTCGATCACGCGCTGCGTCTCCTCGGCGTACACGCGGCTGCGGACCTCCTCGCCGCCGAGGTACATGGGAGAGCCGGTGGAGAAGCCGATGGGCCCGAGCCGGCGGCTCATCCCAAACTCTCTGACCATCCCCGTGGCCAACTCTGTCGCACCGGCCAGATCGTTGGACGCGCCCGTCGACGCTTCGCCCAACACGATGCACTCCGCCGCCCTTCCGCCCATGCGGACGGCGAGCGAGTCCTTCAAATATCCCTCGCCGTAGAGGTGGCGTTCGTCCACGGGCAGTTGCTCGGTGACACCCAACGCCTGGCCCGACGGCAGGATCGTCACCTTGGCCACGGGGTCGGCGTGCGGTGACAGGGCCGCCACCAAGGCATGACCCGACTCGTGCACGGCGACGGCGTGCTTCTCGTCGGGCAGCAGGGCGTTGATGGCGTCGCGGCGGCCGAGGAGGATCCGGTCACGGGCCTCCGAGAAGTCCTCAGCGGTCAGTGTGTCCCGGTGGTCCCGGACGGCGACGATCGCCGCCTCATTGACGAGGTTGGCCAGGTCGGCACCCGAGAAGCCCGGTGTGGCCCGGCCGACGGCGCCGAGGTCGACATCGGGACCGAGATGCTTTGTCCGCGAGTGCACATCCAAGATGAGTGTTCGCTCCCGCAGGTTGGGGAGTGGGATCTCGACGTGTCGATCGAGGCGTCCCGGTCGCAGGAGAGCGGGGTCCAACGTCTCGGGCCGGTTGGTCGCCGCCAAGACGACGACGCCGGTGGCCGGATCGAAACCGTCCATCTCGGCCAGCATCTGATTGAGCGTCTGCTCCCGTTCGTCATTGTGGACGAGACCCTGCCCGCGTCGCTGCCCGATGGCGTCGACCTCGTCGATGAAGATGATGGACGGGGCGACTTTTCGCGCGGCGGCGAAGAGGTCGCGCATCCGGGACGCTCCGACACCGACGAACATCTCGACGAAGCTCGACCCGGTCAGGGCCAGGAAAGGGACCTCGGCCTCGCCGGCGACGGCCCGGGCGAGGAGGGTTTTGCCGGTGCCGGGAGGACCCACCATCAGCACACCGCGGGGGCCGATGGCACCGGCCGCTTTGTAGCGGCCGGGGTTCTTCAAGAAGTCGACGACCTCGCTGATCTCTTGCTTGGCGCCGTCGTACCCGGCGACGTCCGCGAACCTGGTCGACGGTCGATCCTCGTCGTAGACCTTGGCCTTCGAGCGGCCGACGCCCATGATCCCACCCGCCAGCGCTCTGGTGGCGCGCCGGCTGAAGTACAGGTACAAGGCGAGGAGGGCGATGAAGGGGAGGAGCTCTTCGAAGAGGCTGGCGAGGCTGTAGTGGGTCGTCGTGCCCGTGACCGTGACGTTGTGGCTGATCAGATCGCTGGCGATGGTTTGATCCTGGATCGCGGTTGGGATCCGACTCGTATAGGACACCTTTGAGGTGAGCTTGCCTGACACCCCTCCCGAGGGGGTGATCGTGGCTGTGGCGACGAGGTTGGCGTTGACCTTGGCCCGCCAGGCCGAATAGGTGAGCGAGGTCGGTGTCTTCGTCGAGGACGGGAAGAAGATGAGAAGCAGGGTCAGGACCAGGCCGACCAGCCACAGGAAGTGGAGCCATCGGGGCGCCGGCTTGCGGGCCGGTGGCTTGGGCGGCGGATCAGGCGTGGGCCCCGATTTGGCGGGAGCGGACTGGTGGACGCCACTAGGCAGCGACCGGAAGGACAGGGACATTGGCACCCTTCGTGGTGGAGCACGGGAGAGCCCGGCTGCTCAGCATGCCCGTTCATCATGGAGAATAGGCCTCGGATGATGGAGGAGATCGACGACGGTGACACCCCGAAGCCGAAGTAGAGGCAGAACCCTAAGCCTGGCCGGTCTCGAGGATCATGCCGGCGCCCGCCGTCGTCTGGGTGGCCTCGTCGATCAGGATGAAGCTGCCCGTCGTCCGGTTGCGCCGGTAGGGATCGACCATCAACGGCGCCGTCGTCCGCAGACTCACCCGCCCGATCTCGTTGAGCGTGAGCGACTGCGCCGTCTCGTCGCGGTGAATGCTGTTGACGTCGAGGCGGTACCGCACATCGGAGACCATGGCTCGCACCGACCGCGTCGTGTGCTTGAGCGTGTACTTGGCGCCGGCGATGAGCGGCTTGTCGACCATCCAGCACACGGTCGCCTCCACGTCCTGCGTGGCCGTCGGCTGGTTGTTGGGCCGGGCGATCATGTCGCCCCGGCTGATATCGAGATCGTCGGCCAGTCGCAGCACAACCGACATCGCCGGGAAGGCCTCGTCGACCGGTCCGCTGGGTCCGTCGATGGCGGTGATCGTCGTCTCCCAGCCCGACGGGAGCACGACAACCGAATCGCCCGCCTTCCACACGCCACCGGCCACCTGCCCGGCGTAGCCCCGGTAGTCGTGATGGCTGTCGCTGCGCGGACGGAGCACATACTGGACCGGGAAACGGCAGTCGACCAGATTGCGGTCCGACGCGATGTAGAGCTCCTCCAGATAGGTGAGCAAGGTGGCGCCGCCGTACCAGGGCATCGACTCGGACCGGCTGACAACGTTGTCGCCCCGCAACGCCGACACCGGGATGAAGGCGAGGTCCGACACTTCGAGCCGCGTGGCGAACGCCTCGAACGACGCTTTGATCTCGTCGAACCGCTCCTCGCTCCAGTCGACCAGGTCCATCTTGTTGACGCACACGACGAGGTGCGGGATCCGCAAGAGCGTGGCCAAGAAGGCGTGGCGCCGGCTCTGCTCGACCAGGCCGTTGCGAGCATCGACGAGGATCAGCGCGGCGTCGGCGGTCGACGCGCCGGTGACCATGTTGCGCGTGTACTGCACATGACCGGGCGTGTCGGCGATGATGAACTTGCGGCGCGGCGTGGCGAAATAGCGATAGGCGACGTCGATCGTGATGCCCTGCTCGCGCTCCGCCCGTAGCCCGTCAGTGACGAGCGCCAGGTTGGTCTCGCCGAGGCCCAGTCGCTGCGACGATCGCTCGACCGCGGCCAACTGATCTTCGAAGAGGGACTTGCTGTCGTACAGCAGTCGGCCGATCAGGGTCGACTTGCCGTCGTCCACCGAGCCGGCGGTGGAAAACCGCACCAGCTCGGTCATCGCTGCGGACCCATCAGGACGGGTCCATCAGAAGTAGCCCTCTTTTTTGCGGTCTTCCATGGCGGCTTCGGAGAATTTGTCATCTGCCCGGGTCGCCCCGCGCTCCGTGATGTGGCTGGCGGCGACCTCGGCAATCACTTCCGCCACGGTAGTTGCCGTTGACGAGACGGCCCCGGTGCAGCTCATGTCTCCGACGGTGCGGTAGCGGACGATCGCCTCGTAGGGGACCTCGTCGGCGAGGGGCTCGACGACACCGCCGACGGCGAGCAGCATCCCGTCGCGTTCGACGACGACGCGCCGGTGAGCGAAGTAGATGGACGGGAGATCGATCTCCTCGGCCTCGATGTACTGCCATACGTCCAGCTCGGTCCAGTTGGAGATGGGGAAGGCGCGGATGTGCTCGCCCTTGCGCAGCCGCCCGTTGTAGAGGCTCCAGAGCTCGGGCCGCTGATTTTTGGGATCCCATTGACCCCACTCGTCGCGGAAGCTGAAGACGCGCTCCTTGGCCCGGGCCTTCTCTTCGTCGCGTCGGGCCCCGCCGAAGGCGGCGTCGAACCCGTGCTCGCCGATGGCGCGCAGCAGCGTCGTCGTCTGGAGCCGATTGCGGGACGCGCGCGGCCCGACCTCCTCGGCCACTCGGCCGGCGTCGATGTCGTCCTGGACGGACGCCACGATCAGGCGTTCGCCAAGCTCGGCCATCCGGCGGTCGCGAAAGTCGAGGACGACGTCGAAGTTGTGGCCGGTGTCCACGTGCATGACGGGGAAGGGGAAACGGCCCGGCCGGAAGGCCTTCTCGGCGAGCCGCAAAAGCACGACCGAGTCCTTGCCGCCGCTGAACAGCAGGACAGGCGACTCACACTCGGCGGCGACCTCGCGCATGATGAAGATGGCCTCGGCTTCGAGCGCTTCGAGGTGCGAGAGCTCGTAGCGACGCGCCGGATGGTCGGTGGGGGGGGCGGTGTCGGTCATGCGTACTTCAGTCGTGCAGGCCGCACTCCGTCTTGTCGCGCCCGGCCCAGCGACCGGACCGGGGGTCCTCCCCGGGTGCGACCGGTCGAGTGCAGGGCATGCAGCCGATTGAAGGATAACCCTGGTCGAGCAGGGGGTTGGTCGGGACGTCGTGATCGGCGATGTAACCCTTCACGTCGAGCTCCGTCCACGTGGCCAGCGGGTTGATCTTCACCAGACCTCGGAGGTCCCGGGCCACGATGGGCGCGTTGGCCCGAGTCGCCGACTCGTCTCGTCGCAATCCGCTCATCCACGCGTCCTTGTCGGCGAGGGCTCGATCGAGCTGGCCGACCTTGACCGCCGAGCAGCAATTCTCGGGGTCGGCCTCCCAGAGCGATGGTGCCTGGGTGGCGACGGTCATGATGCGCAGGTTGAGGCCGTAGCGCCGACGGACCAGCTCGACGGTCTCGAGCGTCTCCGGGAAGTGGTAGCCGGTGTCGATGAAGACGACCTCGATACCGGGCTCGACCCGCACGGCCAAGTCGATCAGGACGGCGTCCGTCATCGACGCGCTCACGGCGAGCCGGGTGCCGAACTCGGAGACGGCCCACTCGATGATCCGCGAGGGCGGCGCCTTCTCAAACGACGCGCTCAGTGACGCCAGCGTGTCGTCGGTGAGATCAGGCCGCGGGGCCGAGCTCCAGAAGTCGGTCAACGAAACGCTTGCCATACCTGCTCCACGGACTCGTCGATGGTCTGCTCATCGGTGCGCACGGTGATCTCCGGCGCAACCGGCGGCTCATAGGGATCGTCGAGACCGGTCATCCCGCTGATCTCGCCCGCTTTGGCTTTGGCGTAGAGGCCCTTGACGTCGCGGGTCTGACAGACGGCCGACGGCGCTTCGACGAAGACTTCGACAAACCGACCGTCGTGCAGCTCGCGAACCTCGTCGCGCGCGGCCCGATAGGGGGAGACGACGGGCACGAGCACGATGACGCCGTTGCGGGCCAGCAGGTGAGCTACCCGGCCCACCCGCAGGATGTGCTCGTCGCGATCGGCGCGGCTGTAGCCGGCGCGGGGCGACAGCCAGGGTCGAACCTGGTCCCCGTCGAGGACCTCGACCCGCTCGAAGCCGGCGTCGCCGAGCTTCTTGGCCAGCGCGTGGGCGATCGTGGTCTTGCCCGACGAGGGCAGGCCCGTCAGCCAGATCGTGACCCCGTCGCGCAGGGACGGCGTGGTCACGTCGCGCACTCGCTGTCGCCGACTTCGGCGACGTACGGACCGGTCTCGTCGAAGTCGACGTAGAAGTCGGGTTGCTCCTCGGGGGTGGGCCACTGGTCGAGCTCGGCCAGCTCGGCGCCGAGCGTCGCCGCCCCACCGACTCGGTCGAGCCACTGGTCGAAGCGCTCGCCGGCGTCGCGCTCAGCCGCAAAGCGGCCGACCACTTTGACGGTGGCTTCGCCGACGCGCTTGGCCGGGAGCCGGAGTGCCTTCTGGCCGAACTCGATCTCGGTCTGTCCGACGCGGCCACCGAGCAGCATCTGATACCCCGGCGCCGACACACCGTGGGCCCGGCGCTCCACACCCATGAACCCGATGTCGGAGATGTGGTGCTGCCCGCACGAGTTGGTGCAGCCGCTGATGTTGATGCGGACGCCGCCGACGTCGGCCAGCCCCGACTCCTCGAGGGCCCGGCCGATCTCGTCGGCGAGACCTCGACTCTGTGTGACCGCCAGGTTGCACGTATCGGCACCCGGGCACGACACGACGTCTCGCGCCAGCTCGGCCCCCGGCGAGGACATTCCGAGACCGTCGAGCGTGCTGTACACCAGGTCGAGCTGCTCCTCGGTCAAGCCGCGCAGCACGACGTTTTGCCGGTTGGTCACCCGCAGGTCGACGCCCGCCTCGGGGCCACCGAGCGCGCGGTGCAGCGCGGCCAGCCCGAGGAACTGCGCCGTCGTGATGTCACCGAGGGGGGCGTAGGCGTAGGCAGACACCGTGCCTTTGGCGGCACCGCGGACCACGTTGGCCGTCTCCCAACGACGCCGGGGATCGCCCGGGCCGAGCTTGAGCGTCACAGGCACGCCGACCGGTGTCGGCTCGACGCCGCCCATGCCGGCGGGCGAATCGCCCCGGGCCAAGACGACGTCGGGGATGCCGCCCGGCCACGTCGCGCTGGCCACCAAGAAGCGGCGCTCCTTGAAGATCTGGGCACGCAGCTCGTCGAGGCCGAGCGTGTCCTGGAGCCACTTCATGCGAGCCCGCAGCTTGTTGTTGCGGTTGCCGTGATGGTCGAAGACGCGCAGGATCGCCTCGATGGTCGGCAGCAGATCCTCGCGGGCGGTGAAGTCCTCGAGCGCCTGAGCGGCGTGCGGGTTGGCGCCGAGCCCGCCGGCGAAGAAGACGCGGAAGCCGGCCTCGGTCGTGCCGTCCTCGCGCGCTCGCGCCACGGCGATGACGCCGACGTCGTTGAACATGGCCTGCCCGCAATCGGTCACGCATCCCGAGAAGTTGATCTTGAACTTGCGCGGCAGTCGCTGGGCGATGGGGGATCGCAGGAAGTGCTGGTAGGTCGCCTCTGCCCATGGGCTGATGTCCAAAACCTCAAACGGGCACGCCCCGGCCAAGTGGCAGCCGGTCACATTCCTCACGGTGTCGCCGCACGCCTCGCGCGTGGTGAGCCCGACGCTCGCCAGATCCCGTAGGAGGTCAGGCACGCGCTCCAGCTGCACGAAGTGGAACTGCACGTTTTGGCGGGTCGTGATGTGGCCCCACCCGCGGCTGTACTCGTCGGCGACGTACGCCATCATCTCGAGCTGCTCGGGGCGCAATGATCCGTAGGGGATCTTGGTGCGGATCATCTGGTTGTGGCCGCCCTGCCGCTGGCCGTAGACGCCGTTGTTGAGGCGGAAGACCCGGAAGACATCGTCGTCGAGATCGCCGGCGAGCGTGCGGGCGAGCATCACCTCAAACTTGGCGATGTCGGCGACCGTCGCGTCGTCGAGCGCGACCGTGGGAGCGGGCTTGGGGGCTCTCGGTGCAGTCGTGGGTCGGGCGAGAACGTCGGTCACGGTTTCCCTCGGGTCGTCTCTCTAGCAACCAGTCCACCATTCCTGACTATTCCGATCAAATTTTGCGGCATTCCCGACCTTTCTTGTAGGGAAGCGGGGGTCAGCGGCTGGCGTCCAAGCGGGCCTCATAGTCTGCCACCAGCCGCGATGCCTCCGAGAGCCGGGTCGGGACCTGGCGCAACGCGGCCCCCGCCTGCTCCCCGAGGGTGGTCAAATCGGGCTCGAAATTGTGCCCGCGGGTGGCCAGGGCCTGGGCTTGTTGACGGCGGGCACCCAATCGACCCACCAACTCATCGCGCCGATCGAGGGCGGCCGCGCTCGCTCGCTCGACGTCGGCCTCATCACGGAGGAGGTCCTGCGCCGCCTCGAGCCACCGGCCGATGCCGACGCCGACAGCCGACCACCGCCCGGCGGCCATGGTGGTGTCAAGGGTGGCCAGCCACTGGCGGAGGCCTTCGGCCCGGCCCGGATCGACCGGTGACGGGCGGGGGCGGTCGGGCTCGTCGGCGATCTCGAGGCTGCATCGTCGGTAGGCGTCGGCGGCTCGGGCCGCAGCAGCCGTGATCGCATCCATGAGGGCATGGCCCCGACCGAGATCGTCGACCGCACGCGAGCGACTGGCGTCGAGCTCACTCAAGTCTTGTCCGGCCCGGGCCAGCGCCGCCGCGACATCACCCCCGAGGATCTGCGTGGCGCCGAGCGGATCGCGCAGCACCCGATCGCGGGCCGCCTCGATCTGCGTGCGGATGGCTGCCAAAGAGGCGGTCTCGGTCACGCCCAGCGCGGTGGCAAGGGCGCCGAGGCGGCCAAGTTCGGCCGACGCCCGATCGACCGCCGACGTGAGGCGGGTCCACGCGTCGTCGACGGCGGTCACCGCATCGCGGGCCGTCTCGAACGACGCCACCATGGCGCCCAACAACTGATCGGGGGAGATCGCCGTCGTGGTCTCGGGCGAGTCGAGCAGACCACGGTCGGCCAGCGCCGTCTCCGTCGCCGGCAGAGGTATCGAGGGGCCGCGCAAGAGACGCTCGATCTCGTTGAGACCGTCGCCCCTGTTGGTGGCCCGCCGAAGGGACCCTGCCCGTCCAAGAACGTCGTCGAGCGCGCTGCGTTGAGCAAAGAGCTCTCGCATGGCGGCCAGCGCCGGCACGACCCGGTCGCGCGTCACACCATCGAGACCGGTCTCGCCGGCGCCCTCCAGGAGGACGCACGCGGGGCTGGTCTCGAGGGCCAACAGGTTGTCGTCGATCCGTTGCAGTCGGGTCGTCCAATCAGCGAGCGCCCGGTCGATCTCCTCGATGGTCATCGTCACGGCGTGCTGCCCTGCCGGCGCCGGACCGTCATGCGGGTCCATCGGCCGAGGGTGATGGTGTCACCGTCATCAAGCACGCGGTGCATGTCGCCGACGAGCTCTGTCCCGCCGACCGCGGTGCCGTTGGCCGACGCCAGGTCCACGATGGCGAGTTGGCCGTCAGGCGAGAGAAGGAGTTTGGCGTGCCGCCGGGACACGGCGGGGTCGGCGATGTCGATGTCGGGCTCGATGTCCTGACGGTCGTCGCGCCGCCCGATCGATGTCTCCGCGCGCGTGATCTCGATGGCCCGCTGGTCGACGTCCGCAGGCGGTGGGGACGTGGGGTCGGGCTCCACGTCGAGGGCGCTGTCGACGGCCACGGTGACCTCCCACATGGCGCCGGCGGGCGCCACGATCGGGGGCGGTCCGGGCGTGCCGGTCTTGAAGTCGAAGCGACACACCTCGCAGTAGCGGGCGCCGGCGACACGGGGCGCGCCGCAGGATGGGCAGTCGGACGGACCCCGCGGCGCGAGCATGCTGTTGATCGCCGCGCCACACACCGAGCAGTAGTCGGCGTCGTCCGAGTCATGGCCGAGCGGGCAGCGCCTCACCTGGGGGGCTCCGTGCGCGGCTGGGTGGTCGTCGACTCCAACTCGAGATCCATCTCGGCCGCCTTGCTCACGCCTTTGCGCAGGCGCACTGTGCCCGTGCCCTGGTCGACGACATCGACGACTCGCGCCAGCCTGCTCGTCATCTCCCCGTTGGCCGACTCGGCGGCGAGTCGCACCGCCCTACCGAGCAACTCGGTCGCCACCCCGTCGTCGCCTCGGGACCGCGCTTGCAGTCCGTCCCTGATGGCGGACGCCAAGTCGTCCTGGCTCCCGTAGTGGGCCACGGCGGGGTCGAGTCGCGACGAGAGCGCTTCGTCCCCCGTCCACCTTGCGAGCACGCGAGCGTCGGGCGACTTGACCTCAGCTTCGCTGCCGGCCGGTTCGCGGTAGACGACGCTCGGTCGGGCGGCGAGCATCTCGTCGCCGACTCGGCCGGGCGTCACTCGCACTGCCACTTGATAGTCCCTGACCTCCCGCGGAGCCCATGCACCCGTCGGGTAGTCGCGGACCTGAGCGCTCACGTCGGCGGCGCGATCGGTCAGATCCTCGATGGTCGGGCTCACCTGTTTGACGGCGAGAAGTTGGGCGGCGGCGGGAGTCCACACCCGCAGGCGCACGTCTTTGACCGACTTGGCCTGAGCCTTGCCGACCGCCTCCCGAAAGGCCGACTCGATGCCCGCGGCGTCAGGGATGAGCGTGGCCTTGCCGAGCAGCGCACTGGCGATGCGTTGGACCTCCCCGACCTGCCAGTCCGTGCCGACTCCCCAACAGTCGCAGGCGAATATGGCCGCGCTGCGACCCAACTCATTGGCCAGGTCCTCGGGTCGTTCGCTTTCGTCCTTGCCGTCGGTGAGGAAGAGGCATTGGGCAATCGAGTCCGGGTGGTTGCCGACCAACGAGCGGGCCGCCGCCAGTCCCTGAGCCATTGCCGTACCCCCAGCGGCGGCGAGACCGCGAAGGGCGGCGGCGGCGTTGGCCTTTGCTTTCGGCGTCGCCGTGGTCGTCGGGACAACGACGCGGGCGAAGTTGGCGAAACCCACGACGAAAAACATGGCTGCCTCATCGAGGAGTTGCACAGCGGCCTCGACGGCGTGAGCGGCGGCGGTCAACCGAGCGCCCTGCATCGAGCCGGACGTATCGATGATGAAGCCGAGCAGCAGTCGCGGGCCGCCGGCCGCGGGGATGTCCACGCCCGACGCGGTCACGGACACGATGGCGTCGACGCGGGTGGCGCCGATGGCGAGGTAGGGGTTGTGAAACGCCTCCAGGGTGAACGCCGCCGGCGCTGGTTGAGTTGTCACCGGCTCGCTCTAGAGGAAGGCGACGGCCACGGTGACGTCGTCGTGACCACCGCGGGCCAGCGCTTCCTGCACCAACTCGTCGGCGATCGTGCGGGCGTCAGCGTCGTCTCGTGCCCTGACCACGATGGCGGTGATGTCGGCCGGAGTCGGCGCGTAGTTCCACAAGCCGTCCGAGCAGACGATGAGCCGACTGCCGGACTCGGGCGTGGCGCTGCTGAGCGACGGCTCCGCCGGCTGGTCAGGATCGCTGGTCTCCAACGGGCCGATGCAGTGGGTGATGGCGTGGGCGTAGGGCGAGTGCTCCGCCTCGTCCTCGGTCATCTGGCCGGCGTCGACCACCATGTTGATCCACGAGTGATCGTGGGTCAGGACCGTCGCCGTCGATGCTCCACGGTCGGCCGAAGGAGGGGAGACCAGATAGGCGCGGCTGTCACCGACCCAGGCCACGTCGATGCGACCGGCGTAGGCGAGCGCAGCAACGATGGTCGTACCCGGCGGGGCCTTGCCCGGTACGAGGTCGATGTCGGCCTCGCACGCGGCGCGGTGGGCCGCGGCCATGGCCTCGCCCAGTGCGGTCGCGGCATCGAGGGGTCCGCCATCGTCGGCCGCCTTGAGGAGGACGGCCAGCGCTGCTTTGGCGGCGTGCGCCGAAGCCTGCTCGCCGTGCGATGAGGTCGACACGCCATCGCAAACGACAATGGCTTGCAGGGGGGCGCCGTCGCGCACCCGACGCCCGATCGCCACCGCATCTTCATTGGTGGCGTGCGTGCGACCGATGTGAGACACCGCGGCCAGATCGTGCGCTGGCGCGAGATCATCGTCCTCGATGAGTCGCATGCCGCAGACCTCACAAAACCCGTCGCCGGCGTCGCGACCCTGACCTACTCCGCAGGCGCAGACCAACAGCTTTCGCGTCGGCTCAGACAAGGGTCAGGCGCCGGGCCCGGTTGGCCTCATCGACGTAGTGGATCCGGTCATCTCTGCTGGTCGCCAGCCGGCCGCAGATGCGCAGCTCCCGCTCGGCGCCGGCGCGCATCGCCGCCTCGTCGAGGGGGACGCCGAGCAGGCGGGCGGAATGGTCCCGGGCATGGCGTCGGGCGAGCGCGGCGCCGGCCAGGAGTAGCTGCGCCGCCAGCCGGTGGACGGCGACACCGGCCTCGGGGCCCAAGAGAGGCTCGAGGGTGTCGGCGGCTCTCACCAACTCGGCCTCGTCGGCTTCGCCGTCGTCGTCGTCGATGGCAAGTTGCGCAGTGGCGAGGCGCACGGCGTCGTACCCACCCGATGAGGGTGAGGCCGCCTGGAGGGCGGCGACCGCTCCGGCACGGTCGCCCCGGGCCCGGCGGCAACGGGCCAGCCCGAGGGCGGCCGAAACGTAGGAGCTGTCGGCCCGGGCGATCAGCGCAAACGTGGTGGCCGCGGCGTCGAGGTCGCCGATGCCCTCCTGTGCATAGGCGAGCGCCAATTGCGGCGCCAGCTCACCAGGGACTTCGGCCAACACGCCGTCCACGAGGGTGCGGGCGGCCGCGGCGTCGCCCTGGGCGAGGGCGGCGCGAACCCGGCACCACAGCGTGCGCCAGTCACCGGGCCGCGCCTGCTCCGCGGTTTCGAGCCAAGGCGCCACCTCGGCGGCGGGCGCTGCGCCGTCGATCAAGGCCTCGGCCAAGGCCGACGGCAACTCGGCGGAGTCGGGGTGTTGCACCCAGGCCCGCGCCAGCATGGCGGCGCGGCGCCCGGGGTCGGCGATCATGCGCGCCGCGGCGATCTCCGACGTGGCCGGATCGTCGGCGGTGGGGCGAAGCAGGGGGAGCCTGCCGCTGCCGAGGTCGCCGTCAAAGACGGTGCTGGCGACGGGCTGGGTCGGCGCCGTGCCTGTCGCGGCGGCGACGTCGCGCAGGACGCCGCGGAGCTGTCCGGCCATCTCCTCCGCCGATGCAAACCGGGTCGACGGATCGACCCTGGTGGCCTTCAGCAGGAAGCGGTGGAGGGCGGGGTACTCGCGGAACGCCGGTGTGGCAGCCGGGTCCGGCAACCCCTCCCGGAGAACGCCCTGGAAGTCGAAATCGGCTACGAGCACCGCGAGCGCCCGGCCGATGGAATACAGATCGGACGCCACACCCGGCGTGTCATGCGCCTCGGGCGCGACATAGCCCTTGGTCCCGTAGATGTCGCCGCCCCGGTCGTCGGACCGGCGGACGGCTCCGAGGTCGATGAGCTTGACGGCGTCGCCTTCGACGATGGCATTGTCGATCTTGAAGTCGCAGTAGACGAGGCCTTGCCGCTGGAGGTAGTCAAAGGCGGGCAGGACGCCGAGGATGTACGTGCAGGCGGTGACGGCCGGGAGCGGCCCGCCGTACTCACGGCGCACCTGGAGCAGGCTCTTGCCGTTGACGTACTCCATCACGATGAACCCGTCGGTCCCCGACTTGACGACGTCGTAGATGGCCACGATGCCGTCGTGGCGGAGTGAGACCAAGAAGTCGCGCTCCTGGGCGGTGGCGTGACTCTTGAGGACGACCCAGCGATCGAGGACCGTGTCCGAGGCGAGGTAGATCCACCCCTGCCCACCGAAGGCGAGGGTGCCTTTGACCTCGTATCGGCCGGCGACCAGCGCTCCCGCCTTCAGCGTCGGCTTGAACGAATACGCCTGACCGCAAGACGGGCACACGCCCTTGTCCGAGGTGAGCGTGGTCTCACAGTTGAAGCAGCGGCGCTTGGCGTCCGGGACGGTGCCCGGCACGACCGATTGGAGGGGATCCACCGCCGCGACGGTTGACGATGGGACCGCCGCGGGGGTCGAGTCAGTCGGTGCCAGGCCGCACGCCGTGCAGTAGCCATCCTCGATCTGGCCCGTGCAGCCGGGACGTCGGCACGGTTTCACACCCCGCGAGGTTAGGGCGCCGAGCGCGCTCAGCGTCGCAGCAACTCGGCGACCCTGAAGGCAAGGTCGAGGGACTGGCGGGCGTTGAGTCGCGGATCGCACGTCGTCGTGTAGCGAAGGTTGAGCTGATCCTCCTGAATCTCCTCAGAGCCCCCGAGGCACTCGGTGACATCGTCGCCGGTCAGCTCGACGTGGATGCCGCCGGGCCACGTGCCCTCGCTGGCATGGGAAGCGAAAAATCCGCTGATCTCATCGAGGACATCGTCGAGGCGTCTCGTCTTACGACCGCCCGAGGAGAACGTGTTGCCATGCATGGGGTCACACGCCCACACGACGGGGTGGCCGGCATCGCGCACGGCCGCCAACAGCGGGGGGAGCAGGGTCTCGACCTTGTCGGCCCCCATCCGGCTGATCAGGGTCAAGCGGCCGGGCACGCGGTCGGGGTTGAGCCGCTCGCAGAGAGCGAGCGTCTCCTCCGGAGTGGCCGACGGCCCGAGCTTCAACCCCAACGGGTTGTGGACCCCGGCCAAGAAGGCGACGTGGGCGCTGTCGAGCGCGTGGGTCCGATCACCAATCCACAGCAGATGAGCGCTGCAGTCGTACCAGTCGCCCGTCAGTGAATCCTGTCGGGTAAGGGCCTCCTCGTACGCCAGCAGGAGCCCTTCGTGGCTCGTCCAGAAGTCGACCTGCTGGAGAGCGGCCTCCTCGTGGAGTTGGATGCCGCACGCCCTCATGAACCGCAAGGCCCGATCGATCTCGCCGGCGATCTGCTCGTAGCGTTGACCCTCGTTGGAGCTGGCCACGAACTGTTGATTCCACACGTGGACCTGGCTGAGATCGGCAAAGCCGCCCTTGACGAAGGCGCGCACCAGGTTGAGGGTCGACGCGGACTGGTGGTAAGCGTCGACCAGTCGGCTCGGATCGGGCGTCCGGGCCTCGAGGGTCGGCGCGTCGTCGTTGACGATGTGGCCCCTGAAGCTCGGCAGCCGCAGGTCGCCGACCTGCTCGAAGGCCGACGACCGCGGCTTGGCGAACTGTCCGGCGATGCGACCGAGCTTGACGACGGGCACGCCCGCCCCGTAGGTCAGGATCACGGCCATCTGCAGGACCACCCGCAGCTTGTCCCTGATGTTGTCGGCGCTGAAGTCGTGGAAACTCTCGGCGCAGTCGCCGGCCTGGAGAAGGAAGGCGCGACCCTGGGACACTTCGGCGAGCGAGTGGGTCAAGGCGCGCGCCTCGCCGGCGAAGACCAGAGGTGGGAGCGCCGAGAGCTGCTTCATAGCCTGCTCGAGCGCGCTCTGGTCAGGCCAGTCCGGCTGTTGCTCAGCCGGCATGTCGCGCCAGATGCTCGGCGACCAGGGTGCGGAACTCACCACACCAGCCTGACGGGTCGCGAGCACGATCTGCAACGTCATTAGCGGTTGGGGGCGTAGCGGCCCCATTCCCCGTCGTGGAAGGATGCGACCATGCGCCCCTTCCGCTTCGCCGTCCAGTCGTCTCGGACCCCAACGCTCGCTGACTGGCGGGATCTCGCCCGTCGGTGCGAGGCCGGCGGCTATTCGTGCCTGTACATCCCCGACCATTTCGGCGACCAGTTCGGGCCGCTCGTCGCCCTCACCGTCGCCGCCGAGGCGACGACGACGATGCGGGTCGGATCGCTCGTGTTCGACAACGACTACCGCCATCCGGTCGTGTTGGCCAAGGAGATCGCCACCCTTGATCTGGCCGCCGAGGGCCGGCTCGAGTTCGGGCTTGGCGCCGGATGGATGACGACCGACTACGAGGAGTCCGGGATCGCCCACGATCCGGCCGGCGTCCGCGTGGATCGCATGGTCGAGGGCCTCGCCATCATGAAGGGCCTGTGGGCGTCGGAGAAGTTCTCGTTCGCCGGCAAGCACTACACGATCACCGAGGCGCAGGGGCTGCCGCGCCCGTACTCGCCGGAGGGACCGCCCATCGTGATCGGCGGCGGCAGCAAGCGGATCCTCTCGATCGCCGGTCGGGAGGCCGATATCGTCGGCGTCAACCCTGACCTGCGCTCCGGGCGCATCGGCGCGGAGGTCACGGCCACGCTGGCGCCCGAGAAGTGGGACGAGCGGATCGGTTGGGTCCGGGATGCGGCCGGTTCGCGGTTTGATGAGATCGATCTCCAGATCCTCACGTTCCTCGTCATGATCGACGTGCCGCGCCAAGAGACGCTCGAGAAGTTCGCGCCGCTGTTCGGCGTGACCCCGGAGCTGGCCGGAGAGATCCCCATTGCCATGGTTGGCTCGGCCGACGAGGTGTGCGCTTCGCTCGTGGAGCGGCGGGAGCGGTGGGGCTTCAACTACGTCGTGGTCCATGAGGGCGAGATGGCCTCGTTTGCTCCGGTGGTCGAGCGGCTCGCTGGCACGTGAGTTGGGGGTCGGGGTCGGGGCCGGGGCCGGGGTCGGGGTCGGCTGGGCGGCTGCGGATCGGCATCTTCGGCGGGACCTTCGATCCGATCCACGTCGGTCACCTGGTGGCCGCCGTCAACGTGCGCCACTCTCTCGACCTCGATCGGTTGTTGCTCGTGGTGGCCAACGTGCCGTGGCAGAAGGCCGAGCTGCGATCGATATCGCCAGCCGCCGACCGCCTGGCGATGGTCGCAGCGGCCGTCGGCGATGTGCCGGGGCTGGAGGCGTCCTCGCTCGAGATCGACCGGGGAGGGCCCTCCTACACGGCGGACACGGTCGAAGCGGTCGCTGCCCTGTTTCCGGGCGCCGAGCTTTTTTGCGTTGTCGGGGCCGACGCCGCCGATGTCCTCGACACCTGGGACCGGGCTTCCGTGATAGCCCAGCTGGCGACGCTCGTCGTCGTCAACCGCCCCGGCTCGGTGCGCACGGCATCGCTGGCGGGTTGGCGAGTCGTCGAGGTCGAGGTGCCGGCCCTGGAGGTGTCCAGCACCGATCTACGGGCTCGAGCCGCTGATGGGCGGCCACTCGACTACCTCGTGCCCGTCGGCGCCGTCCGCTTCATCGCCGCCCGCGATCTGTATGGTGGGGGCAGATGACGGCAACGTCTACCCACAACGCGGTCGGCTCGATGGGCCCGGTCGGCGTGGTCGGCCGACTCGGGGTCGAGCCCCGCGTGTACCGTGAGCCAGTTCAACCACCGACGCAGGAGATCGCCATCCCGGTGCGGCCGGACGTCGAGGCCTCCGGGCGCCAGCAGCAGAGGTGGCTCCGCCTGGCTGTCGGGGTTTGGCTCGTCATTGCCGTCGGCCTCACCGTCGTCGCCCTCATCACGGCGCGCTCACCGGGCGGGCCCGTCGAGACGCAGCCGACGCCCGTCAACGTGGCGGGGGCGAGCCCCCTGATCGGGACGGCCGGGCTCGTGCCGTCGCTTCAGCCGCCGCCCCAGACGCCGTCGGTGGCCGTGGGCGCAGCAACACCGTGACGATCAGGTCCACCCACTGAGCTCATCCAGCGATCTCGACGACACCCATCGGTGGTGCGCCGTCGCCGCCCAGGCGGCCGCGGACAAGAAGGGCGACGACATCGTCATCCTCGACGTCGGTCAGGTGTTGGCCATCACCGACAGCTTCGTCATCACGTCGGCGCCCAACGACCGACTCGTGCGGGGCATCGCCGACGCCATCGAGATGGCGGTCAAGGAGGCGGGCGGGCCCGGTCCTCTTCGGGTCGAAGGGCTCCGCGAAGGACAGTGGGTACTGCTCGACTACGGGGACTTCGTCGTCCACGTGTTCTTGGAAGAGACGCGGAGCTTCTATGACCTCGAGCGCCTGTGGCGAGACGCGCCCCGCGTCGATTGGCGGGCCGAGCCGCGCGGGGTGGCCGCGGGGGAGTAGCCCGGGTCGTCACACCTAGCCGGTGCCGTTGAACGCTTCCAGCTCACGGACCTGCAGGGGGAGGGTGGAGTCGGAGTAGAGGCCGTCGAGCGTGCCCTCGTCGCCGAGAAGATCTTCCCACCGACAGGTCCAGTTTTCGGTGACGGCGAGGGCGTCGCTCGCGCTGACCTCTCCGTAGACGTGGTTGACGTCGCCGTCGGGGTACGGCCCCCCGAGGGATCGCGTGTCGGTCGTGCTGCCGTCGCCCCAATCGACGTGGAAATCGGTGTAGTCACAATCGATCGAGATGGAGTTGCTGCCGGCCCCGAAGGTGTAGGCGGCCGTCGTGGTCGCTGTGATCTGCAGGTAGGCGGTGAGACCCGTCACGGCGTAACCCGGCTGGACGGCGAGGCTTGGCGCGGGGAGCTGGGCCTGGTCGCTCCATTGCGTCGCGAGGGTGCTGCCCGGCGTGGGCAGGGGCGTCTGCGGTGGACAGGGTGGGAGCGTGGCGAGGAAGGTCGCGGCGAAGGGGAGCCCGGCGTAGGTGGGCGGCACGCTCTCCATCACGTAGCAGTACTGGCCCGACGAAGTCTCGACCGCGACGGGTGCGACAACATCGGTCGGTGGCACCGTCTCAGTCGGCCCGCTCGGCGGTGTTGTCCCGGACGATGGGCCTGACCCGGAGCTGCCCCCGCTCCCGGTGATCGTGCCTCCGGCACCCGACACTGACCCGTCGGCCAGTGCTGGTAGGCCCGAGACGGCAAGTACTCCGATCGCCACAACGGCGGCGGCAACCCACCTCCCGAAGTGGCCGGCGCCCCGCTCGGTCCCGGCGCGGCGCGTCTGCCGGGGATCCCGACCCGTCCCGCCCGGAGCCACGCGCATGTTGCTGGCATCGTCCTCTCGCGGCTGGCGCATTGCAAGCGCTAAATGCTATTTGATTATCTTTCGATCGAACGCCAGTTGCCACCCCCTCGACGGGTGCGGTCGTACGCAACGAGACCCTCGACCTCAGCACGCTGGGTGGAGCTGACGCGGGTCGAACGCGCTACCTCGTCCATGCCATGGACGCGCTCTGCCAATTGAGCTACAGCCCCTTGCGGGGTAGCGATCGTAGCAGCAGCCTGACCCCCCGTGACAGCCACGACTACCGTTGGCAACCGTGAGTGTGGCCGACGAGCAGGAGACCGGGAGTCAGGGCCGCGCCGACACGCCGATCCACCGCTACAACTCGGAGATGGCCCAGCGCATCGAGCTCCACTGGCAAAAGCGGTGGGCTGAGGAAGGCACGTACAACACGCCCAATCCGACGGGCGCCATGGCCGAGGGCTTCGATGACACGAGGCCCAAGTTGTACGTGATGGACATGTTCCCGTATCCGAGCGGCTCGGGGCTGCACGTCGGCCACCCGCTCGGCTACATCGGCACCGACGTTTACAGCCGCTACAAAACCATGAACGGCGCCAACGTTCTCCACCCCATGGGCTTCGACGCTTTCGGCCTGCCCGCCGAGCAGTACGCCGTCCAGACGGGCCAGCACCCGAGGGTCACGACCGAGGACAACATCGCCAACATGCGCCGCCAGATGGAGCGGCTCGGCCTCGGCTTCGACTGGCGCCGCAGCGTGGCGACCACCGACGTGGCGTACTACCGCTGGACGCAGTGGATCTTCCTTCAGCTGTTCGACGCGTGGTTCGATCCTGAGGCGAATGTGGCCCGGCCGACCTCAACGCTCATCGACCAGTTTGAGTCGGGCGAGCGCGTCCCCGAGCTCGATGGTGCGCCGGTCTACTGGAGCGACCTCGACCCCGCGGAGAAACGACGCGTCGTCGATGGCTATCGCCTCGTCTACTTGGACGACGCCATGGTCAACTGGTGCCCGGCGCTGGGAACGGTTTTGGCCAACGAAGAGGTCACCGCCGATGGGCGTAGTGACCGCGGAAATTTCCCGGTCGTCAAGGTTCCGCTCAAGCAATGGAAGATGCGCATCACGTCGTTCGCTGATCGGCTGCTCGCCGATCTGGATCTCCTCGACTGGCCCGAACCCATCAAGGTGATGCAGCGCAACTGGATAGGACGATCGACGGGGGCACGGGTCATATTCGCCGTAGAAGGCGCGGAGCCGATCGAGGTTTACACGACGAGACCGGACACGCTCTTCGGCGCCACGTTCATGGTCGTCGCACCCGAGTACGACCGGCTCGCCGAGCTGGTCACCCCGGAGCAGCGCGGGGCGGTGGAGGCCTACCGGGCCGAGGTGAGCGGCGTCGGCGAGATGGACCGCCTGGCGAGCTCGCGGCGCAAGACCGGCGTGTTTACGGGGACCTTTGCGATCAACCCCGTCAACGGCGCGCAGATACCCGTTTTCGTCGCCGATTACGTGCTGGCGGGCTACGGGACGGGGGCCATCATGGCCGTGCCCGGACACGACTCCCGCGACTTCGAATTCGCTCGCACGTTCGACCTCCCCATCGTGTGCGTCGTCGATCCGCCGCTCGATTGGTTCGTGTCGCAAGGTCTGGCGCCGAGCGCCGAGCCGGCCGAATGGGCCGCGTCCTATGACGGGCCGGGGCGGGCCATGGGGTCCGCCAACGCGGAGGTGTCGCTCGACGGTCTGACGACGGACGACGCCAAGGCCCGCATCATCGAATGGCTCGAGCGGGTCGGCGCCGGGCGGGGATCGGTGGCCTACAAATTGCGGGACTGGCTGTTCAGCCGGCAGCGCTATTGGGGTGAGCCCATTCCCGTCGTGTACGACTCGGCGGGGCAGGTTTATGCCGTGCCGTTGGACCAGTTGCCCGTGGAGTTGCCGGAGCTGACCAACTACCAACCCGAGGTGTCGGAGGACCCCGCCAGCAGGACGGTGCCGCAGCCGCCCTTGGCCCGCGCCCGCGACTGGGTCAACGTGTCCCTTGACCTGGGCGACGGGCTCAAGATCTATCAGCGCGAGACCAACACCATGCCGCAATGGGCGGGGTCATGCTGGTACTACCTGCGCTATCTGGATCCGCTCAACGAGACGGCGCTCGTCGACCCCGCCGTCGAGAAGTACTGGATGGCGCCCGGTGGTGTCGACCTGTACGTGGGCGGCGTCGAGCACGCCGTGCTGCACTTGCTGTACTCGCGCTTTTGGCACAAGGCGTTGTTTGATCTCGGGCACGTGTCGACGCCCGAGCCCTTCCAGCGACTCTTCAATCAGGGGTACGTCTTAGCGGCCGCGTTTGTTGACTCGCGTGGGCTGTACGTGCCGGCGGAGTCGGTCGTCGAGTCGCCCGACGGCACGTATTCGTACGAGGGGGCCACCGTCACTCGTGAGTACGGGAAGATGGGCAAGAGCCTCAAGAACTCGGTGACTCCCGACGAGATGTACGACTCGTATGGGGCGGACACGTTGCGACTGTACGAGATGTTCTCGGGGCCGCTCGATCAGAGTCGGCCGTGGGAGACGGAAGCCGTCGTCGGCGTCTACCGATTTTTGCAGCGGGTCTGGCGGCTGCTGATCGACGAGGAGACGGGTTCGTCGCGGGTGGCCCCACCCGGGTCCTCGTCGTCATCGTTGTCCTCGTCGTCATCGTTGTCCTCGTTGTCCTCACTGGACGACGACGCTCGGGGCGAGTTGCACCGCACCATCGAGGCGGTGCGCGACGGCATGGAGACGATGCGGTTCAACGTGTCGATCGCCCGGCTGATGGAGCTGACGACGGTGCTGACGCACGCGTCGTCGGCGTCGTCGTCGCCTGGCGGGGCCGGCGGCGCCTTTGTCGCTCGGGAGGGGGCCGAGGCCCTGGTCTTGATGTTGGCGCCACTCGCTCCTCACATCTGCGAAGAGTTGTGGTCGCGACTGGGGCACTCCACATCGGTGACGCGCGCGTCGTTTCCCGTCGCCGACCCGGCGTGGACGCGACTGTCGCGCGTGACGATCCCGGTCCAGGTCAAAGGCAAGCTGCGCGGCACGATCGACGTGGAGGCCGACGTTGCAGACGCGGAGTTGGAAGCCGCGGCCCGGGCCGAGCCCAAGGTGGCCGGCTATCTCGCCGACGGCACGTGGCGGGCGATTGTCGTGACCGGTCGCCTCGTCAACTTCGTCCCCGCCGCCCCTTAGCCTCAGCGGCTCAGCGGCTCAGCGGCTCAGCGGCTCAGCGGCTCAGCGGCTTAGGCGGTGAACTGGAAGATGTCGGCTGAGCCGGCCGCGGTCGTGCCCTGCGGGGTCACGACCACCACGTCGACCTGGCCCGGAAGATGGGCCGGGGACAAGGCCCTCACCTGGCCGTCGGGGTTGACTGCGATCTGAGCCGCCGGCGTGGTGCCGAACCGGACGGCCGTCGCGCCCCCGAGATCCGGGCCGACGATCGTGACCCAGGTGCCACCGGTCGAAGGGCCACGCTGAGGGCTGATCGATTGAACCTCGGGCCGGCCCGCGGGCGCCTCCGCCGCCGGCGCGGCGGGCAGCATCGGCGGGGTCGGTGCGGCAGTTGCCACGCCGGCCGAGGGTGTCACGTCAGCCCGCGACGCGGAGGCGGACAGGGGGGCGCCGGACGCGGCTTGCAGCGGAGTCAGTGCTGATCGTGGTCCTGATGCTGATGCCGGTGCTGGTGCCGCTGCTGCCGCCGGTGCTGGTGCGGAAGGGGGGGCGCCGCCGGTAGTCAGGCTCGACCCGACAGCAGCGGCCGTCGAGTGGCGGGACGGCCCGGAGTGGAGGGCGACGGCGACGCCTCCCGCCACGAGGAGGCAGGCTGCGGCACCGGCTACCGCTCGCTCCCAGCGCCGCTCCCGGAGCGGTCCCTCGAGCGCCCCCCGGCGCCGCTGCCGCTCGGTGAGGATCCGATGACTGAGCCGATCGGACAGGTCCGAAGGCAGCGGCCGGGGCCGGTCCAGATCGGCCAGCACGAGCCTGGTCAGGTCATCCTCTTGCGCTGGCGCCGTCAAGGCCTCCACCAGCTGCGCGGTCAAGGTGCGATCGAGCGGGCGCGAGCCCGCGGCTGTGCCCGTTGCGGCCGGGCCCGTTGTGGCCGCCAACAGCCCTTCCTCGAGGCGGCGCCTGAAGGTCGGGCGCAACGGTCGGGGACCATCGATGCTCCGGAGCACCTCGGCCACGTCGGGGCCGTCGTCAGCCACGATCCGCCTCCAGCTCGCCGCGGAGCCCCTCGCGAGCGCGTTGGAGTAGGGACTGCACTTGGACCTGGCTTCTTCCCAGTTCGCGACCGATGCTCTCGACCGACAGACCGTCGAGATATTTGAGGACGAGCACCTGGCGGTGCAGCGGCGACAGCCGGCCGAGCGCCCTGGCCACCTCGTCCTGGCGATCCAGGTTTTCGATCTCGAGGTCGTCGGCTTCCTCGCCCTCGCCCACCAAGCGGAGACCCTGCCGGGCCACCTCGGCTTTACGTTCGGCCTCGTAGTGGCGGGCCAGACGACGCTTGGCGATGGCGCACATCCACGTCGACAGGGCCGAGTCCCCCCGGAAGCCGGCCGCCGACCTCACGGCCTCGAGCAATGTCTCCTGGAGAAGGTCCTCGGCTGCGTCTTCGGCCCCGCCCACCCGGGCGAAGAGGAACCCATACACAGCGGGCGCCACCTCGTCGAGTAGGCGCTGTACCGCGATCGGGTCACCGCCAGCCGCCCCCGTGAGGAGGTCGACCTCATCGCGGCGCGAGCGCGGCGCTGGGGTGGCGGTCACGTGCGGTCAGCCGCCCGCGTAGGGGAGCCAGTCCGCCTGAGCCCATGTGTCCATGTCGGTGGCCATGATGCCGCCGTCTGAAACTGTGTACATCAGGTTTCCGACGACCGAGGCACGTTCGACTCCGTTGCCGTAGGGGTAGGCCATGACCGGACCGGGGCTGACGCAGTTGTCGCAGCCGCCCGAGGGGGTTTGGGTCGGCTGCGAGATCTGCGCGACCTGCTGGAGGGCACCGTCGAGGGCTACGTGCCAGACGACGAGGCCGTTGAACCCGGAGGCGCCGCCACTGCCCGAGTTGGCTGGGATGGCGGGCCCCGGGGGTGTGGCGTAGCCCGGGTAGCTGGTGACGGGCATCGCCACAAGACGGCGGGACGGCCACCACAGCAGGGCGTGCGGGTCGTTCTCGGCGCTTGAGTTGGTCCCACTCATCTCCAATCGGGAGCGCAGGACGGGAGCGTTGGGGTCCGACACGTCGAAGACCGACAGCTGCAGACCGAGCGGGCGAAGGTTGGAGTCGACCGCTTCTCCGACGCCAAGCAACAGCGATCCGCCAAGGGGCTGCAGGAAGGACGAGTACCCGGTGAGGCCGAGTTGGCCGTCCAGGGTCGGGTGACTCGGGTTGCTGAGGTCCACCACATAGAGAGGATCGATCTGGCGGAAGGTGACGACGTAGCCAAGCGGTCCGACGAAGCGGACCCCATAGATCTTCTCGCCCTGCCCGAGCCCGTCGATGCTCCCAACCGGCACGAGCACCCCGTCCTCCGGGGCCAGGATGGTGACCAAGTTGTCGGACAGCTGGGTCGGGGTGCTGCCCTCGCCCGGCGCCGGTGTCGCCTGTCCCACCGTGGTGGCGACCCGTAGGTCCCCATCCCACTCGGACATGGCGTACTGACCGATGAGGGTCCCCGCTACCACACCGGAACCGAGGTAGCGCGGTGTCGCCGGGTCCGAAAGGTCGAAGGCATGGATATCGGTGGTGATCCCACCGGAGGCCGGGACTTCGGGCCCGGGCGTCATCTCGACCTGCTCAGCCCAGGGTGAGGTGGCGACGTAGAGAGCCTCGGTGCTGGCGTAGACGGTCGACGCGTTGCCGACCACGGTGACCTCGTTGCCGGGCTGGTCCGAACCGGGATCGAGGCTGACAACCGAGACGGTGCCCAAGCCGGAGGGGACCGTGGGGTGGAGCGCGGCGGCGCACTCGGCCGTTCGGGTCGTTCCGCTCGGCGAACTGGTCACCGACGGCAACCAGGCGGTCAGAGAGGAGTGCTCCACAAGCGCCTGGTTGCGGCTGGTGGCGGTCGCCATCTGTGCGGGGCTGGGACCGGAGGGGCTGACGAACGACAGATCGGGTTGGCCCTGCAGGACGACCAAAATCCGTCCCGAGATGAGCCTGGCTCCTTGTTCGGTGCCCTGCAGGTCGAAGGACCGGACGACCGACGGGTGCTTCGGATCGGCAAGGCTGACAACCTCGACCTCGGTGTCGAGAGTGCCTCCCATGTCGGGGGCGCCTGATGGCTCCCACTCGCCCTGCCCGATCACGACCGCGTAGCCGTCTGTGAGGAAGAGCTGCGGGGCATCGCCGACCTCGGGGAGGGCGATGAAGCCGTCCAACACCGGGGTCGACGTGCTGACATCCGCGACCTCCAGGCCGACCGGCGCGTGGCGCACGACCAGGAGGAGGCGACCGTCCGTCTTGGTGATGTCCGGCTCGTCCACCCCCGCCTCCTGGTCGTTGGTCCCTGAGTAGGCCGGGGTGGAGGTGGTGCCATCTGATGCCTGCGGGACGGAGGGCGCCGCCTCCCCGCCGGACGCGGTGTCGCCTGTGCCGGACGGGCTGGCCGCGGGGCTCGACGCCGCTGCGCCTGCGACCGGCGCGAAGGCAGGGCCCCCGGCTGGCACCTCGTCGGGCTGTGGGGTCAGACCGTAGGGTCCGACCTCTTTGAGCGCCTCCGCCTTCACGTCGGACAGGAGGTTTGAGCAGTTGCCGTAGGCGACCAGCGCGACGGGCGCCACCGCCGATCGGCGCCGAGCCGGTGTCGTGGCCGTGGTGGTGCTCGCGGTCGAGGTCGAGGTGGGCGGCGGAATTGGTCGCGGGTCGCTTGTTGTCGTCGTAAGGGCGGGGGCGATGGCCTTGGTTTCGGCTACTCGCGTCGCGCTCAGGGCAATCGTCGCTCCGCCCCCGGCCAGCAGGACCACTGCCGCCCCGCCCGCCACGATGCCTCGCACCCGACGGTCGGCGGCCCAGCGCTCGACCCATCTCCTGTTGTTGTCCATTTTGCACCCCTCATCGCACGGCTACCTCGTTGGTGCGCGGATGAGGTCCGAATCAATCGCGGCTCTCGCGAACGCGACAACGCGGCGATTCCCTCGGCGTGAGCTCGGCGGCTATCCGCGCCTGGCGCGGGGTCGGGCTGGGTCAGCTCCGGGCGGTCTGGAGCGCCTCGCGCCACGTGATGCGCCGACCCGTCCGCAGGATGGCGCCGCTGTAGACGACCGCCGCGAATCGGAGGGCCGCCACCGCACCAGCGATGAGAAGCCCGATGCTCAAGAGCACCTGCCACAGCGGGACGGGGCCGGCGGCGATACGCATCGGCATGGAGATGGCGGCAGTGGGCGGCAGGAACGACAGGACCACCTGCAGCGGCGTCACGTTGCCGGTAAGGGAGCTGAACGAGCTGATGTAGGCGATGAGGAGGGGAAGCGTCACCGGGAAGGAGGCGTTTTGCACCTCTTCCAGCCGTCCGACGAGAGAGCCCGCCGCGGCGAACAACGCCGAGTAGAAGGCGTACCCGAGAAGGAACCATCCGACGAGAGCCAGGACGATCCCGCCGTCATCGCCCCGCAGGACGTTGGAGCCCGAGACCCGCTCGGCGATGAAGGCGGCCGCGGCGACGGAGCCACCCTCGGCGAGGGCGAGGGCGCCGATGCCCAAGATCTTGCCGGCGAGGAGCTGAGTCGGCCGCACCGTCGACAACAAGATCTCCACGACGCGCGATGACTTCTCCTCGACGACGCCGATGAGGATCCACACGCCGAAGAGCGACTCGAAGGCATAGAGGAGAACGACGCCGGTAAGGGTGATGTATCGCTCCCTCGCCCGGGCGTCCCTGCTGGCGGTGAGACCGACGATGGGCAGGGGACCGGCGGTGTTGATCTGGGTGGCTTGGACAGGGGTCAGGCCGGCGCGGCTCTCGACCTCGATCCGGCTCAGGGCGGCGGCCAGCGCGGTCGCCACCTCCGCGGTTGCACTGGTGTCGGTGGCGTCGGGCTTTTGCTTGACGAGGATCTCATCTTGACCCACGACGACCGCGAGCTGTCCGGATCGCAGTTCGTTGGAGGCGAGGGCCATGCTGCTCACCGGATCCAGGATGAGCTGGCGGCCGATCACCACGTCCAGCGCCTCCACCTCGGCCTGGGCTGTAGGTGTGATCGTGCCCACGACGCCGATGTGCAGCGGCGCCTTGCTTCCGCTCAGGACTTTGGGCAGGACAACGCCGGCCACGACGATGAGCAGGCTCAGCAGGAAGGTGATCCGGAAGGACTTGGCGCGAGAGCGTTCTCGGATCTCGCGTCCGGAAATCAGGCGGAGGGTCTCGGTCATGCGGTGACCTCGGCCCCCCGCACCGCTGCGAGGAAGACGTCCGAGAGTCGTCGGCGCTCGTAGCTGAAGTGGCGGACCGGTCCGAAGTGCGTGGCAGCGGCGAGCACGGCTTGTGCGTCGGCGCCGGGGCCGAGGACCAGCCGCGACCGGCCGTCGTGGGGCTCACCGATCGTCACGCCTGGCAGGTCAGCGGCCCACGCGCCGGTCTCGGCGCCGGCGATGTCGATCCCGATGTCGAGGACAGGGGGGTCGGCCACGGTGAGGTCGGCGACGGCTCCCTCTACGACAAGGCGCCCGCGGTCGATGATCGCCACCCGCCGGCAGTACTGCTCGACCAGGTCGAGCTGGTGGCTGCTGAAGAGCACCGTGACACCGGCCTCGGCTCGCTCCGCGAGTACCGCGCCCATGGTCTCGACCCCCACCGGGTCCAGCCCGCTAAACGGCTCGTCGAGCACCAGGAGCTCAGGCCGATGGACGAGGGCGGCAACCAGCTGGACTCGCTGCTGGTTGCCGAGAGACAGGGTCTCGAGCTTGTCGCCGGCTCGACCGGCCAGGCCGAGGCGATCCAGCCACGCCATGCTCTCGGACCTGGCGTCGGCACGGGACATGCCGTGGAGGCGGCCCAGGTACTCCAGCTGGTCGGCGACCTTCATGCCGGGGTAGAGCCCACGCTCCTCGGGCAGGTAGCCGAAACGGGGCCGCTCGGCCGCGGTGATGGGCTGACCCATCCAGCTGATCGAGCCGGCGTCGGGTTGCGTGATGCCGAAGATCGTCCTCATGGCCGTGGTCTTGCCGGCGCCATTGGGGCCCAGGAAGCCGAACAACTCGCCCGTCGGGACCTGGAGGTCCAGATGGTCGAGCGCGACCACGTCCCCGTAGCGCCGGGTGACCCCCGCCAGTTGGAGCATCAGGGCCGGACTCTAGTCTCGCCGCCCTTTGGTCCCGGCCGGGTCTCGGCCTCGGCCTCGGCCTTGGCCTTGGCCTTGGCCTTGGCCTTGGCCTTGGTTTCGGTCTCGGCCTCGGCCTCGGCCTTGGCCTTGGCCTTGGTCTTGGCCTTGGTTTCGGTCTCGGCCTGGTCGCGGCCTGGTCGCGGCCTGGTCGCGGCCTGGTCGGCTTCACCGCGGCCGAGTCCGCCCTCCGGCGCGGCCCGCTGCCGCGACTTTGTTGCTGAGATTTTTCGACGGCCGCGCGTGACCTGCGGTTTCGCGCCGTCAAGAGACGGTTTGAAGATTTCTCAGCAACAAAGTCGCGCCCGGCTGGGCCGAGCGAGGCCCGGCCAGGCTGTCGTCGCCCGACCCGGGCTCTCCCCGGACGCAACCAGACTGAGACACCCCGGCCGGCGGCGGCCGGGCGCGGTGTCACTGGGGCCCGAGAGAGTGGACTCGGTGAGGGATCCCCAGGTTGTGGCCGACGAGAAGCGGGAGGGGTCCGCCTGCCTGCCGGATCTCCCACCCGAAATCGAGCTCCACCTTGGCAGCCACCATGGCCTGGCTACCGTCTCCAGCCTCCACGCCCTCGGAGCATCGCGCCAACACATCGAGAGGTGGATCGGCCAGGGATGGCTGGAGCGGCGACCGGGCCGCCTCCTGGTGGGCCAGCACCGGGTAGATCAGTGGAGCGCCCTCATGGCGATCTCCCTGCGGTCTCCGACATCCGCTTTCGGAATGGCGACCGCCGCCGCGCTTCACGGGCTTGATGCGTACGACGACCATCCCCTCTGGCCGCCGACCGTCCTCAATCCGCGCGGCGGGAGGCCGATGGGCGGCCGGCTCGTTCACTGCGACGTCCCGTCCAGCGACATCGTCCTCGTGGAGGGTCTGCGGGTGACCAACGTGACCAGGACCCTGGTCGATCTGGGCGCCTTCGAGCGATCGGACTCGGTCGAGCGGGCGCTCGAATGCGCCCTCCGCACCGGCCTGGTGGTCGAAAGTGGGCTGAACGAGGTCCTTGAGCGACTGGCCAAGCAGGGCAAGGCCGGCCCGCCGGTCCTGGCCGCGATCCTCGAGCGGCGCGGCGCGGGCACGATACCGACCGACAGCGATGCGGAGACTCGTTTTTTGCAGATCGTCCGCCGCCCCGACCTTCCCGAACCGACGAGGCAACAGGCCGTCACGGTCGATGGCCGTCGGCTGGCCAAGGTCGACTTCGCGTTCGCGGAGGCGCCCCAGCGACCCCGGTTGTGGATCGAGATCGATGGAGCCAGCGTCCACGCCGGTCCCCAAGCCCTGACCCGGGATCTGCGCCGCCAAAACCAGTTGATGCGGTCCGGGCCAGGTGTTCTCCTGAGATTTTCGGGCACCGATATCTACGGCCACCCGGCGTATGTACGGCAGGAGACGTGGCACCACCTGGGCTTGGACCAGCGCATGTAACCAACCCCACCTGGGTACGGTCGGACGCTCAATGACTGACCCGCATGACCTCACGCTGCCCGCCCGCATTGAAGCCGCCCAGACCGCCCAGACCGGGCGCGCCCGGGGCGTCAGGTTCGTCACCGGGGACGAGTCCCAGCTGGTGTCGTGGGGCCAACTCTTCGATGAGTCGGCGGCGACGGCCGCCCGACTCCAGGCCCGCGGGATCGGGCCGGCGTCCCATGTGGCGATCCTCGGCCCGACCAGCCGGGCCTTGGTGACGGCCATCGAGGCCACGTGGCTCTGCGGCGCAACGCTCGTCGTCCTCCCGCTCCCCATGCGCCTCTCCTCGATCGATGCCTTCGTCGCCCAGACCCGGGCCCGAATCGCCGGCGCCGACGTCGACCTGCTGATCGCCGACGAAGATCTGGCCGCCTTCCTCGAGCCGACCGGCCCGACCGGCCCGACCGGCGCGACCGGCGCGACCGCCCCGACCGGCCCGACCGGCCCGACGGCCCCGACGAGCCCGACCGCCCCGAACGGCTCGACGGCCCCGACCGGCCCGAGGCAGCCAGCTCCCCCCACCGTCATGCTTCGCGACCTGGTCACCCCCGGAGGCAAGGGCGCGAGCTCACAAGCAGACCGCTGGCAGCGCCCGACCGTCGACCCGGACAGCCTCGCCCTCCTCCAGTTCACCAGCGGCTCGACCTCCGACCCCAAAGGGGTGATGCTCCCGCACCGCCGCATCGCCCACAACCTCGACGCCATCGCCGAGGCCGCTGCTCTCGATCCCGACAACGATGTCCTGGTCAGTTGGCTACCCCTCTACCACGACATGGGCCTCATCGGCCTCCTCGGCCTGCCCATGACCCGGGCGCTCAATCTGGTCTTGGCCGCGCCGCAGGATTTCCTGGCCTCACCGGGCCGGTGGATGACGTGGATGCACGACTTCGGCGGGACGGTCACGGCGGGCCCCAACTTCTCGTACGCCCTGGCGGCACGAGCGCTCCGACGCCTCCAGCCCGGCACCCTCGACCTGTCCCGTTGGCGCATCGGCCTCAACGGCGCCGAGCCGGTGGACCCCGCCGCCGTCGAAGGTTTCATCGAGGCCGGCCGGTCGCAGGGCCTCGATCCGAGGGCCGTCTTCTGCGTCTTCGGCATGGCCGAGGCGACCCTGGCCGTCAGCTTCCCGCCGCCGATGTCGGGCATGGGCGTCGACACCGTCGATCGTGCCATCCTCGAGCACGAGCGCCTCGCCACGCCCGTCGCTCCCGACGGCGACCCGACCAGGATCCGCCGTCTGGCCAAGCTCGGCCGGCCCGTCCCCGGCCTCGAGTTCCGCATCGCCGACCCTCTCACGGGTGATGTCATGGCCGAGCGGGAGACGGGCGAGCTCGAGATCCGGGGCAACTCCGTCACGCCGGGCTACTACAACCGGCCCGAGCTCACGGCCGCCACCTTCCACGATGGCTGGCTGCGCACCGGCGACATCGGCTACCTCGTCGGCGGCGAGCTCGTCGTCTGTGGGCGGATCAAGGACATGATCATCGTCGGCGGCCGCAACGTCTTCCCCGAGGATGTCGAGCGTGCTGTCGCCGAGGTTGAAGGCGTACGGGCGGGGAATGTGATCGCGTTCGGTGTCGAGCGTCACCCCGGTCGTGAGGGCATCGTGGTCGTCGCCGAAACGCGCGGTGCCGATGTGGGTTCGGTCCGTGCAGCCGTCGCCGATCGGGTCAGGGATGCCGTCGGTCTGCCGCCCGAGGTGGTCCTCGTCAGCGCGGGCACGCTCCCCAAGACCTCGTCCGGCAAGCTCCAGCGCGCCCTCTGTCGCACCCGCTACCTGGAGGCAGATCTCCAGCTTGCCTAGGCCAGCCCCGGCGGTCAGCCGGCCTGGAAGCCGGCCAACACGGCCGAAAGCTCGTCGTCGGGCATCTGGTACGGCAGGTAGAAACTGAGTCGGTCGATCACGTCGCCGTACCGGGCTTTGACCTCGGCAGACACGTCATCAGGCTGGGCGACCACGGCGAAGGCGTTGAGGACGTCGTCATCGATGAGCTCACCCATCTCGGCCCACTGACCCTGCTTGGACATGGCGTTGAGCTTGGGTTGGAGGTCATCCCACCCGTGCAACTCAAACACGCCGCGGTACGCCGGGGTCGACCCGTAGAAGGCGATCTGCCGGCAGACGCCCACGCGGGCGGCCTCCATCTGCGCGTCCGTCGAGCCACTCACGATGAAGATCGGGCACGACAACTCAAAGCCCGATCGTGAGCGCTGCCCCGCCGCGAACCCCCGCTCCAACGCCGGCAGTGTCACCTCTCGCAGGTACCGCTCGGTGGTGAAACCGTGGACGAGCATGCCGTCGCACACCTCGCCGCACACTTCGGTCATCAACTCGCCGACCGCGGCGAGGAACACCTTGGGCGGTCCGAACTCCTGCGGCCCCGGATTGAAGAACGGGGTCATCAGCTTGTGCGTGTAAAAGGTCCCCTCGAAGCCGAGGGGGGTCCCGTCCTGCCAGCACGCCCAGATGGCGCGCATGGCCAGCACGAACTCGCGCATCCGTGGCGCCGGATGGCTCCACGGCATGCTGAACCTCTTCTCGATGTGGGCCTTGATCTGTGAGCCCAGACCGAGCATGAAGCGCCCCTGGCTGTAGGTCTGCAAGTCCCACCCGAGCTGGGCGACGATCATCGGGTTGCGGGCGAACGCCACAGCGATGCCGGTGCCCAACTCGATGCGCGACGTGTGCTCGGCTGCGAGGAGAAGCGGGAGGAACGGATCGTGTTGCGTCTCCGCCGTCCACGCTCCGTCGTAGCCCTGCGATTCCACGCGCTGGGCGGCCTTCCCGGCGCCGCGCAGATCGCTCCCGATACCCCCGTCGACCTTCATGGTCGGCGACGCTAGCAACCGGGCGTGGAGGCGTAGTGTTCACGAATGCGTCATCTTCGGACCCTGGGGGTCCGCGTCCTCGTCCTGGTGGGCCTGCTCGCACCGCTCACGGTCGCGGCCGCCCGCGCTCAACCGACCACCTGGTCGCCGCAGGCGGCGGCCTACGGCGAAGGGTCGATGCTCGATCAGCCGGTGACGGCAAGCGACGGCACCGTCCTTCGGGCCGACGTGTGGTACCCCACGGATCCGGCTACGGGTGCCGAGGCACGGGGCACATTCCCCGTATTGCTCCAGCAGACCCCTTACGGCAAAGGCAACATCGCCGGCGCGTCGTCGGCGGCGCTGGCCAACAACAACGTCCCCTATCTCGTCGACCGCGGCTACATCGTCGTCATCGCCGACGTGCGTGGCACAGGTGACTCCGGCGGTTCGTGGGGCCTCTTCGACCCCGTGCAGGACACCGACGGCTCAACCCTGGTCAAGTGGGCGGCGCGGCTCCCTCACGCCGACGGCAAGGTCGGGCTGTTCGGCGAGTCGTACATGGGCATCAACCAGTTCCTCACCGAGGGCGCCCTGCCTGACGACAGTCCGGTCAAGGCCATGTTTCCGATCATCTCGGGCAACGACATCTATCGGGACATGGTGACCCAGGGCGGCCTGTTGGACGGCGAGTTCTCCATCGCGTACGTCGGGCTGCTCGCCGGCCTCGACGCCCTCAACCCCCTCGAGAATCCGAGCTCGAGCACCGTCGGTGTGGAGGTGCAGCACGCCGGCAGCCTCGGCTCCTTCGACGCGCCGATCGCCGCCAGCGTGGAGACGGACGGGACCGACGCCTACGACGGCGCCTACTGGACGGAGCGCAGCCCCATCAACGTCCTGCCGAAATTGGTTCGCGACCACATCCCTGCCTTCCTCGTCGGCGGGTGGAACGACCTCTTCGAGCACGGCGAGCTCCTCAACTACACGAGCCTGCAAAATCTGTCGGCCGGCCGACCCCAAAACGGTCCCATGAGTCCAACGCAGAAGGTCGACCCGCGCTACCAGCTCATGATGGGACCGTGGGAGCACGTCACGACCGGCACCGGCGCGGACCTCTCGCGCGTAGAGCTGGAGTGGTTTGATACCTGGCTGCGCAACGAGGACACGCCGCTGCGCCACACGACCACCCCGATGCATCTGTTTGATGTGCACGCCAAGCAATGGGTGGACACCTCGACGTGGCCGATCCCGCAGGCGACTGCCACCCGGGAGTACTTCGGCGCCGGCACGCTGGCGGCCACCCCACCGACGGCGGCGACGGGCTCGGCGCCCATCGCCTTCGTCGGCGCCACCACCCCGTGCGACATCCAGACCGACCAGTGGGGCGCCGGCGCGCTGGCTCTCGCCACCTCCTACCTCGGCACCACCGACCCGTGCGACTCCAACGACTCGACCCTCGAGCTCGGCCCCGGGGCGCTGACCTACACGACTGCGCCGCTGACCCAACCAAAGGTCCTCGCCGGCCCGATCGACGCGACCGTCTACGCGACGGCGACGACGACCAACACCGAGATGGTCGCGACCATCGAGGAGGTCACACCATCCGGTCAGCCCGTCCCCCTCACCTCCGGAGCGCTGCTCGGGTCGATGCGGGCCATCGATCCCGCCAACTCCTGGGAGGGAGCCGACGGCGCGCCCCTCCTGCCGTACCACCCGTACACGGTCGCCTCCCAGGAGCCGGTCGTGCCGGGGCAGATGACCCGCTACGACATCGAGGTGTTCCCGACGTTCACGACGGTGCCGGCCGGTTGGCGGCTCCGACTGACGTTGACGACCTCCGACACGCCCCACCTCCTCCCCACCCTCGCCCAGCTTCCGGGCCTGCTCGGCGGCGTCTATGAGGTCGCCGACCACAGGGGGGCGGCGTCGTTCGTCAACTTCCCCCTGGCCCCGCTCTCCACCTTCGTGACTCCGTGCGGTGAGATCTGCGCCGCCCCGTGACTCAGGCCGACCCGTCGCCCCGCAGGAATCGCTCGAGCTCGGCGGCGATCTCCTCACCCGACGCCATCGTCATCTGATCCGCCTCCCGACTGGCGGAGACCTCGCTGTCCATCTGTCCCTCCAACTGGGCGACCATCGCCTGATGCTCGTCGGAGTTGCGGATGAGCTCGTCGATGCGCACCCGTGATCTGACGGCCGACTCTTGGAGATCATGGCTCGACAGACTCAGCCCGGCCACGGCGGCGAGCCCATCGATGAGGGCGGCACTTGCCGCGGGGTAAGGCATCGAGACCACGTAATGGGGCACACGAGCCCATAGCCCGACAGCCTCTATCCCCGCGTTGTTGAACGAGTGCTCGAGAGCAGCCTGGACGCCCGCCGGCACGTCGATCGAACCGGCGATGAATCCGACGCGGGACGCGACGGCCGACGTCGGCGCGGTCGAGACGATGCGCACCGGTCGGGTGTGAGGGACAGGGGCAGGGAAGGCGCCCAAGCCGACGACCATCCGCACCTGAAGATCGATGGCCAACTGCACGACGGATGCGCAGAAGGCGTGCCAGCGCATGTCCGGCTCGGGGCCGACCAACAACACCACGTCCCGACCGTCCTCGTCCGTCGTGGCCCGCAGTTCGATCTCGGGCCATGTGAGGCCGGTGGCCACGCCGTCGGCCAAGTGGAGGACCGGTCGGCGGGCCCGGTGGTCGATCAGCTCGTCAGCGTCCCAGAGGGCATCTCGCTCGGTCGGGCGTTGGCCCATGATGGCGCCGATGGCCGTCCCGGCGCCCAGGCCGGCGTCGATCCATCCCTCCAGGCAGATCACGAGGACGGGTGAGTTGTAGGCGTGATCAGTCACGCGGGTATAGAGCGGCATCTCGCCCTCCATCCTGCCAGGACCCGTCGTTAGAGGTTCGCTGCCGCCTCCTGAGCGTCCTCCCCGAGAGAGGCAACCTGGGCGCCGAAACCCTCAAATCCGCTGCGGTCGCCGCCCATCGCTCCACCCGCATACCGGGCGTAGACACCCTCCAGGATGCACGCCAGCTTCCAATACCCGAAGGCCACGTAGAAGTCGAGGGCAGAGACGTCGCGGCCCGAACGGGCGGCGTACCGCTCCCGCAGCGCGGCCCGATCGAGGAAGCCCTCGGCGGTCGTCGCCGCGAACCCGAGCAGCGCGTCCTGCCCCCCAGGGTCGGTCCAATAGACCATCAAGAGGCCCAGGTCGGCGAGCGGATCGCCGAGGGTGCAGATCTCCCAGTCAAGGACGGCGGCGACCTTGCCGTCCAGACCGAGCATGGTGTTGTCCAGGCGGTAGTCGCCGTGCACGATCGACGCCTCACCCTGGGAGGGAATGCGGGCCGAGAGGAAGGCGTGGACCTCGTCGATCACCGGGATCTTGCGGTCCTGCGAGGCCGCCGACTGGGTGAACTGCCCGTACCAGCGCTTGAGCTGTCGTTCGATGTAACTGTCGCGCCGGCCGAGGTCGCCCAGGCCGATGGCATCGACATCGACGGCGTGCAAGTCGACGAGGACGTCGATCAAATCTTCGCTGGCCGTGCGGCGCTGCGCCGGGGTGAAGACTCGTTCGGCGGTCGCCCGGTCGCGCACGATGTGACCTTCGACGAAACCCATGACGTAAAACGGCCGACCGTTGACGGCCTCGTCCTCGCAGAATCCGAGGGCGGGTGCGACAGGGACCGATGTCGGCTGAAGGGCGCTGATGATCCGATGCTCCCGGCCCATGTCGTGGGCGCTGGGGAGGACGTGGCTGGTCGGCGGCCGCCGCAGGACAAAGTGTCGGCCGGCGGAGTCGGTGACCTTGAACGTCAGGTTGGAGCGGCCCCCCGCGACCAACTCGAACTCGTACGGCCCCCGCGCCCCCTCGATGTTGTTGTCAAACCATGTCGAGACCGGTCCGATGGCGATCCCCTCGATATCACCCATGGCCGCGCACCGTAGCTGTTGGCCTAACGTCGAGGGCGATGACGACTGACGTGACCGATGCCACCTTCCAGACCGCCGTGCTCGAACGTTCGAAGGATGTGACCGTCATCGTCGACATGTGGGCGCCGTGGTGTCAGCCCTGCGTCACCCTCGGTCCCACCCTCGAGAAGGTCGTTGACGACGCCGGCCCGGGTGTCGAGCTCGTCAAGGTCAACATCGACGAAAACCCCGCGGTCGCCAACGCCTTCCGGGTGCAGTCCATCCCGGCCGTGTTCGCCATCAAGGATCAAGCGCTCGTGGACGGATTCATCGGCGCCCTGCCCGAGGCTCAGGTGCGCCAATGGCTGGACAACCTCACGCCGCCGCCGTCGGAGGCCGACCAGTTGGTCGCCGCCGGCGACGAGGCGTCGCTGCGCGCCGCCCTCGAGCTCGAGGCCGGTCACGTCGATGGCGTGGTCAAGCTGGCCGAGCTGCTCGTGGACAAAGGTGATGACGCCTCCCGCGACGAAGCGCTCGCGCTCCTCGCCCGCATACCCGAGTCGGCCGAGACCCGCCGCGTCGCGGCACTCGCGCGGACCGGCGCCGCCGTGCCCGACGACGGCATGGAGCAGACGCTCGACGAACTGTTGAGCCAGGTCAAGACCGACGAGGCGGCGCGCCAGGAGTTCGTCGATCTGCTCGAGCGGATGGGTCCCGACGACCCCCGGACGGCGGCGTATCGGCGCCGCCTCACCAACGCGTTGTTCTGATCGCGGTGAAGCTCGCCTTGGGGGGCCGGACGGTCGACGTCACCACGCGGGCGCTGGTCATGGGCATCCTCAACCGGACCACCGACTCGTTCTTCGACAAGGGCGCCTTCTACGAGATGGACCGCTTCCTGACGCGGGCCGAGCAGCTCGTCGGCGAGGGCGCCGACATCCTCGATGTCGGCGGCGTCAAGGCCGGGCCCGGTCCCGACGTCGGGGAGACCGAGGAGATGGAGCGGGTCATCCCCGCCATCGCCGCCCTGCACGCCCGCTTCGACGTCCCTCTCTCCGCTGATACATGGCGGGCATCGGTCGCGCGCGAGTCCTACGCGGCGGGGGCCGTCATCGGCAACGACATCAGCGGGTTCGCCGACCCCGATTATCTGAAGGTGGCTGCCGACGCGGGCGCCACCGTGGTGGCCACGCACATCCGCCTCCAGCCCCGGGTCCGCGATCCTGAGCCGGTGTATCGCGGGGGCGTCGTGCACGACGTCCGGGCCTTCCTGGCCGAGCGGGCCCGTTGGGCCGAGGCTGCCGGCATACCGCCGGAGCGGATCGTCATCGACGCCGGCCTCGATCTCGGCAAGACGACCCCTCAGTCCGTCACCCTTCTGCGCGAGTCGCGACGGCTGGCCGAGCTCGGCTACCCGTTGCTGTTGTCGGCCTCCAACAAGACGTTCCTGGGCGAGTTGCTCGAGCTGGAGATCGGTGACCGGCGCGAGGCCTCGCTCATCGCGTCCGCCCTCGGCATCACCGGCGGATGTCGCATCCTGCGGGTCCACGACGTGGCCGGCAACCGTCGTGTTCGTGACGTCATGGCCGCGGTCCTCGAGGCCGCATGACCACTCCACCCGCCGTCGTCCTCATCAAAGGTGACGACCTGAGTCTTGTGTCCGACGCGACCAGGGAGGCGGTCGATGCCGCGCTGGCCGGCGAGGACCGCGGGCTCGCCGTCGAGGACCTGGGGGGTGAGGAGCTGACGGTCGGGGCGATCGTCGATTCGGCGATGACGCCGCCGTTCCTCTCGGCGCGGCGGGTGCTCGTCGTCCGCGACATCGGACGGTTCAGCAGTGACGACCTCGCCCCCCTCGTCGCCTATCTCGACGCTCCGTCTCCGACGACCTCCCTGGTGCTGGTGGCCGGTGGGGGACAGACCAGCATCAAGCTGCTCAACGCCGTCAAGAGAGCGGGGGAGGTGATCGACGCCGGGACGCCGCGCGCCGGTCGGGCCCGCACCGGCTGGGTCGTCGACCGGCTGAAGTCGTCGGCCCTCAAATTCGACGCCGCCGCCGGCAACCTGCTCAGCCAACACCTGGGCGAGGACCTCGGCCGACTGTCCTCGATCATCGCCACCCTCACCAGCACCTACGGCGCGGGAGCGCGGATCGGTGTCGCCGAGCTGGAGCCGTTCCTGGGTAGCGCCGGCGCCATCGCACCATGGGATCTCACCGACGCCATCGACCGCGGCGACACTGCCGGCGCGCTCGGCATGCTCGCCCGCATGAGTGGCGCCGGCGAGCGCCACCCGTTGGTGGTGCTCGCTACCCTGCACCGGCACTACTCGGCCATGTTGCGCCTTGACGGCTCGGGAATCAACAGCGAAGAGGAGGCCGCGGCTGTGCTCGGTACGGCTACGTTCCCCGCCCGAAAAGCGATGGAGCAAGCTCGTCGACTCGGATCGGCCAACGTGGCGCGCGCCATCGAATTGTTGGCCGACGCCGACCTCGACCTGAAGGGCGTGCGCGACCTCTCCGGCGAGGTGGTGCTCGAGATCCTGGTCGCTCGCCTCAGCCGTCTCGGCGGGACCAGGGTCGGGGGTAGGGTCCGGTCATGATCCGTCTCGGCCTCCAGATCCCCAACTTCACGTACCCCGGCGTCAGCGACGGCGAACTGTTCGAGAGTGTCGCCGGCGTGGCCGCCGCCGCCGAGCTCAACGGGTTCGACAGCATCTGGGTGATGGACCACTTCTACCAGCTGCCCATGCTCGGCCAGCCTGACGCCAACATGCTGGAGTCCTACACGTTGCTTGGCGGTCTGGCGGCCCGGACGACGACGGCGCGGCTAGGGACGCTCGTCACTGGCGTCACCTACCGCAACCCGGCCATCCTCGCCAAGGAGGTCACCACGCTCGATGTGATCTCGTCGGGGCGGGCCGTGCTCGGGATCGGCGCCGCGTGGTTTGACGTCGAGCACGCCGGCCTGGGTGTCAACTTCCCGCCGGTCGGGGAGCGGATGGATCGGCTGGAGGAGGCGCTGCAGATCTGTCGTGCCATGTTTCGGGACGAGCGGCCGACCTTTGCCGGGCGCTACTACCAGGTGACCGACGCCATCAATCAACCGGCACCGGTCCAGCCGGGCGGGCCACCCATCCTCATCGGCGGGCAGGGCGAGAAGCGGACGCTGAAGCTGGCCGCCATCTACGCCGACGCCCTCAACCTGACGTCGGGACGCGACGAGATTCCCCACAAGGTCTCCGTGCTCGCCGCCCACTGCGCCGCCGTGGGCCGCGACCCGGCCTCGATCAATGTGTCGTGGTTGGCGTCGGCCGTCGTGGGCTCGACACCGGCCGAGGCCTTGGCGGTGCGCGACGACATGATGCGGGCTCGTGGCGTTGACTGGTCGGCGCTCGATTCCGCGACGCGGGACATGCTGAGCGCCCGCATCCTGGTCGGGACCCCGGACGAGATCGCCGAGTCGGTGATGGCCGCCATGGCCGGCGGCCTCGACGGCATCATCCTCAACTTCCCGGCCAACGGCGCCGACGCCGACGCGGTCTGCTCGGCGGGCCGCGCCATCCGCAAGTCACTCGACAGCTGAGCGCCGGCGTGCCCCCCCGCTCCCCTCTTGCCTCTCGCGGCGCGGCGCGGCTGCCGCACGCACGGCTGCCCCAGGCGCGGCTGCCCCAGGCGCGGCTGCCCCACCCCAAGCTGGCCATCTCGCGGTTCGCGCTCGCCAACGGACTTCGGGTCGTGCTCAACCCCGACCGTTCGGCACCGGTCGTCGGCATCGCCGTCTACTACGACGTCGGCTTCCGGTCGGAGCCGGAAGGACGGACCGGGTTTGCCCACCTCTTCGAGCACCTCATGTTTCAGGGCTCCGTCAGCCTCGACAAGGGAGAGGCCGACCGCCTGATCGAGGGCAACGGCGGGAGCATGAACGGCAGCACCCACCCCGACTTCACCGTGTACATCTCCAAGCTGCCGTCCAACGCTCTCGACCTCGGCCTGTTTTTGGAAGCCGACCGCATGCGCGGCGCCCGGCTGACACCCGAAAATCTGCGCAACCAGATCGACGTGGTCAAAGAGGAGATCAACGTCAACGTCAACAACCGACCGTACGGGGGCTTCCCGTGGATCGACCTGCCACCGGTGATGTTCTCCACCTTCAACAACGCCCACAATGGCTACGGGAGCTTCGTGGATCTCGAGGCGGCGACCGTTGAGGACGCCAACGACTTCTTCCAGGCGTACTACGCGCCGGGCAATGCCGTGCTCGCGGTCACCGGGGACTTCGATCCTTCGAGCATCGAGAAACTGATCGAGACCCACTTCGGCGGCATCGCCGCCCGCGAGGTGCCCGCTCCGCCCGACCTGGCCGAGCCCGCGCCGACGCGCGAACGGCGCGCCCGCAAGGTCGATCCGCTGGCGCCCATGCCGGCGACCGCCGTGGCCTATCGGGTGCCGGACCCGATCGCCTCGTTTGAGGAGTTCCTCTCCACCGTCGTCCTGACCGACGTGCTGGGTGGCGGCGAGGCAAGCCGGCTGTACCAGCGGCTGGTCAAGTCCGACCGGACGGCGGCGGATGTCGGGGGCATGATCGGCGCCTTCGGGGATCCGCTCGAGATGCGCGACCCGACCATCCTCGAGCTGCTCATCTGGCACCCGGGGGCGTCGGTCGACGCCATCATCTCTGCCATCGACGACGAGGTCGACAAGGTGGCCTCCGTGGTCACCGACGACGAGGTTTCGCGCGTGGTGGCCAGCATGGTCTCGGGTCACCTGCGCGAGGTCGACGATGTGCTCAACCGGGCCATGGTGATCGGACTTCTGGAGCAGCAGCGGCAACGGGCCGAGTTGGTCAACGAGCTACCTGTGCTGCTCGGCGCCGTGACGGCGTCGAGCGTGTCCGCCGCCGCCGCCCGGTGGCTCCAGGGGGCGGGTCGGGCCATCCTCGAAGTCGTGCCCGGCGGGTCCGGCTCGGGGTCCGGCCCGTTTGGGGACGCCGCCGGGGAGGCCGGCCCTCTTGGGGACGCCGCCGGCGAGGCAGTCTGATGGCCAAGGGTTCGAAGGGGTCCAAGCCGCCGCCTCCTCTTGGGCCCCCGGCGCCCCCGCCGCCTCTGCCGCCGGGCGGGGCTGCGGCCGGGGCCGCGGGCCCGTGGCCCGTCCCCGCCGTCGGCAAGCCCCGACCGGTCCGGCTTCCGACCGTCGTCGACGAGACCCTCGCCAATGGGCTGCGGGTCGTTCTCGCCCGTCGCCCCGGCATCCCCCGCTTCGAATGCCGCCTGCACATCCCGGTCGCCCGTGGCGCCGTGGCCGACCCGGCGCGGATGCGGGTGATGACCGACACCGTCCTGTCGGGCACCGCCGAGTGGTCGAGCCGGGCCATCGCCGAGGAGATGCAGGGCCTCGGCGGCGGCCTCGGTGCCGACGCCGACACCGAACACCTCATCATCGGCGGCTCGAGCCTCTCGTCGTACCGGTCCCGGTTCGTCGCCCTCTTCGGCGAGGTCCTCCTGGGCGCCGTCTTCCCGGCCGAAGAGGTCGCCATCGAACGCGACCGCATCGTGCAGGAGATCGCCCTCCTTCGCAGCCAGCCTGGGGTGGTGGCCCGTGACGCCCTCGCCTACCGCCTCTACGGCTCCCACCCCTACGGCCGGGGCACGCCCGATCCCGAAGCCGTCGCCAAAGTCCAGCCGGCCATGCTGCGCAAGCTGTTCGCCGCCCGCGCCCACCCCGAAGGCAGCATCCTCGTCATGGTCGGCGACCTTGACCTCGACGCCACCATGGTGGACGTGGCCAAGGCCTTCGGTGGTTGGGCAGGCGGCACGTCGGATCGGGACCTGGCGGCTCCCGCGGTGTCGACCCCCCCGACGCTCTTGCTGCTCGACCGACCGGGCGCGGTGCAGACCAACATCCGGGTGGGTGGTCTCGCCATCCCCCGGACCGACCCGACCTACCCGGCTCTCGCGCTGGCGGTCACGGTCTTCGGAGGTGCGTTCACCTCCCGGCTCAACGACAACATCCGGGAGCAGAAGGGCTACACCTACGGCGCCCACGCCGGTGTCGAGCACCGCCGGACCGTCTCGCAACTGTCGATCTCCGCCGATGTCGGCCGCGAGGTCACCGCCCCGTCGCTGGTCGAGATCGCCTATGAGCTGGGTCGCATGGTGTCGCTCCCCGTCACGCAGGTCGAGCTCGACGCCGCCCGCCGCTACGTGCAGGGGACCATGGCCATGGGCATCCAGACCCAAGCCGGTCTCACCTCGTACCTCGCCATGCTGACATCGAGCGGCCTCCCGGTCGCCTACCTGCGCGACTACCCGGCCGCCCTGGAGGACGTCACCGTGGACGATGTGCTCTCAGCGGCGCAGCGGTACCTGAGCCCGACCGGCCTCACCACGGTGCTCGTCGGGGACGCCGCGGTCGTCGCGCCCGCGGTCCGACCACTCGGCCAGGTGGTCAGCGAGGACTGAAGCCATGTCAGCGCGGCGCGGCGCGGCCGGGCGCGGCCGGGCGCGGCGCGACCGGGGCGGCGCGGCGCGGCGGCCCGGTTTCGGGAGGCATCCCGCCGGAGGTGGGTAATGAAATGACACGAGACGGGACTGTGTCTCCAACGTTGGAGGAAGATACCGCGACATATTCCCCGTATCTGCCTCCAACGTTGGAGGCACTTGACGCGTGGCACGGGTCGGGGCGCCGCAAGGGCCCCCCGCGCCGCACGGCCGCCGGGGCGCCGCACGGGCGCGGCCGCCGCGCTTAGGCGACTTTGTTGAGGCGCTTCATCAGGCGGCTCTTGCGACGAGCGGCCTGGTTTTTGTGGATGATCCCGTTGGCGGCGGCCTTGTCGAGGCGCTTCTGGGCGGCGCGCAGGGCGTCGAGTGCGCTCTCGTCGTGGGCCTCAGCCACCTTCACGGCGCTCTTGACCCGCGTCTTCAACTCCGACTTGACCGCCTTGTTGCGGACGCGGGCGAGCTCGTTGGTGCGGTTGCGCTTGATTTGGGACTTGATGTTGGCCACGACGTGATGTCCTACGGCAGGGAACGGGAACCCACCGACGATAGCAGCGCCCCTCCGTCATCCCCAAGCCCGACCTCGCCTACCATCCCGGCCGTGCCTGCCCCCCGTGTTGCCATCGGTCCGACGTCGGACCAGTACGCCGTCGATGCCGTCACGTCCGCGGGCGGGCAGCTCGTCGAGGTCGGCGCCCCGGCCGACGCCATCGTGTGGCTGTCGGCCCAGGACGTGCCCGGTCTGCGGGCGACGCTCGACGCCACGCCCGAGGTCAGGTGGGTCCAGCTTCCCTATGCCGGCGTCGAGGTCTTCGCCCGCACCGGCATGCTGAGCGACGGTCGGACCTGGACGTGCGCCAAGGGTTCCTACGCCGAGCCCGTCGCCGAGCACGCCCTCGCCCTCGCCCTCGCCGGCCTGCGCCACCTGCCCGAACGCCTGGCCGCCACCACCTGGGGCCCCCCCAAGGGCACCAGCCTCTACGACGCCGACGTCACCATCCTGGGCGGCGGCGGGATCACCGAGATGCTGCTCACGCAGTTGGCGCCGTTCCGGGTGCGGGCGACGGTCGTGAGCCGCAATCCGGAGCCCGTCGCCGGCGCCGTGCGGACGGTCACGACGGACGCCCTCCACGAGGTGCTGCCGGGCGCACTGGTCGTGTTCCTGGCTCTCGCCCTGACCGCCGAGACGACGGGGATCATCGGGGCGGCCGAGCTCGACTTGATGGATGAGCGCGCCTGGTTGGTGAATGTGGCCCGGGGGCCCCACATCGTCACGCCCGCGCTGGTCGAGGCGTTGCAACGGGGGACCATCGCCGGGGCTGCTCTCGATGTGACTGACCCGGAGCCGCTGCCGGAGGGGCATGTGTTGTGGAGTCTTCCCAACGCCATCATCACGCCCCACACCGCTGACACGCCCGAGATGACCGCCCCGCATCTCGCCAAGCGGATCGCCACCAACGTGGCCCGCTTCGCGAAAGGGGAGAAGCTCCAGGGCCTGGTCGATCCGGTCGCGGGGTACTGAAGCCTGTCCTTGCTCCCGGGCCGGCCGCGCCCGCCGGGCCGGCAGGGCCGGCCGCGCCTGTCGGCGACAATGGTCGTCGGCTCATGATCGACCAGTCCCACATCCGCAACTTGGCCGTCGTCGCCCACATCGACCACGGCAAGTCCACGCTCTCCGACCGCATCCTCGAGATCACCGGCGCGGTGGACGCGCGGGACATGCGCGAGCAGTACCTCGATTCGATGGACATCGAGCGCGAGCGGGGGATCACCATCAAGGCCCAAAACGTCAGGGTCGGATGGAAGGACCATGTGCTGCACCTGATCGACACGCCCGGCCACGTCGACTTCGGCTATGAGGTCAGCCGCAGCCTGGCTGCGTGTGAGGGCGTGATCCTGTTGGTCGACGCGTCGCAGGGGATTCAGGCGCAGACGCTGGCCAATTGTTACCTCGCCATCGAGAACGATCTGGAGATCGTTGCCTGCCTCAACAAGCTCGACCTGCCTGCCGCCGAGCCTGATCGGGTGGCGGCGGAGATCGAGGCGGTGCTCGGGATCCCGGCGGGGGAGATCCTGCGGATCTCGGCCAAGACGGGGCTGGGCGTGCCCGAGTTGCTGGACGCCGTGGTCGAGCGGATCCCGCCGCCGCTGGGCGATCCGTCGGCGCCGTTGCAGGGCCTGATCTTCGACTCGTACTACGACCAGTACCGCGGAGTGGTGTCCGCCCTGCGAATCATGAACGGCACCCTTCACACCGGCGCCCGGCTGCGCTTCATGCAGGCGGGTGTCACCCACGACGTGGAGGAGATCGGGGCGCGGACGCCGACCAACTCGCCGGTGTCGGCGTTGGCAGCCGGCGAGGTCGGCTATCTGATCGCCGGCATCAAGGATCTCGCCGAGGCTCGGAGCGGTGAGACCGTCACCGACTTCGGCCGGCAGGCCGCCGAAGCGCTCTCGGGGTATCGGGAGCCCAAGCCGATGGTGTTTTGCGGGCTCTACCCCATCGACGGCGATGAGTTCGCCACCCTGCGCGAGTCGCTGGAGAAGCTGCGCCTCAACGACTCGTCGTTCACCTATGAGCCGGAGACGTCAGGGGCCCTCGGGTTTGGATTCCGCTGCGGCTTCCTCGGCCTGCTGCACATGGAGATCGTGCGGGAGCGGCTGGAGCGAGAGTTTGGGCTCTCGCTCATAGCGACGGCTCCGTCGGTCGAGTACCGGGCGCACCTGGTGACGGGGGCGATCGTCGAGGTCGACAATCCGAGCGAGATGCCCGAGTCGGCCCAGCTCGACTTCGTCGAGGAGCCCCACCTCAACATCACCATCCTCTCGCCGGCCGAGTACACGGGCACGCTGATGGATCTCTGCCAGACCCGCCGGGGCGAGATGCAGCACATGTCCTACATCGGGACGGAGCGGATCGAGTTGCGCTACCTCATCCCGCTCGCCGAGGTGGTCACCGACTTCTTCGACCAGCTCAAGAGCCGCACCAAGGGGTACGCGTCGCTCGACTACGACCCGGCCGGCTACCGGCGGACCAGCCTGGTCAAGCTCGACGTGCTGCTCAACGGGGTGCCGGTCGACGCCTTCAGCACGATCATGCACCGGGACAAGGCGTACGAGTTCGGCAAGAAGATGGTGTCGAAGCTGCGCGAGCTCATACCCCGTCAGATGTTCGACGTGCCCATCCAGGCGGCCATCGGCGGGCGAATCGTCGCCCGGGAGACGGTGAAGGCCAAGCGCAAGGACGTGCTGGCCAAGTGCTACGGCGGCGACATCACCCGCAAGCACAAGCTGCTCGAGAAGCAGAAGGAGGGCAAGAAGCGGATGAAGAACATCGGCCGCGTCGAGGTCCCCCAAGAGGCCTTCATCTCCGCCCTTCGCCTCGACGAGTAGGCCGGGCGCGTCCGGGCCCGGGCCCACGCCCGCGTCAGGGGAACTTCAGGGTGAGGCCGGGACCTTGCGCCGTCGTGGGGGGAGCCGGCGTCGTGGTCGTCGGGGCGCGGGTGGTGGAGGTGGGCGGCGGGCTCGTCGTGGTGGTCGACGTCGGCGGGGTGGTCTCTCGCGTGGTGGGCGTGGGCCGCGTCGTTGTTGTCGCTGCCGCCGTTGTCGGCGGTGTGGTCGTGACGGTGACGGCCGAGGAGCCCGACCCTCCACCGGACGTGCCGCGGTCACGGAGCAACACCGTCGCGATGGCGGCGATGGCGCCGAGCAGCACGATGGCGAGGATGGCGAGCAGCGCCACCCGGCCCCGTCCCAGCCCCGGCGTCGGCTCCACGCGTTGCTGGGCCCGTTGTTGGGCGGACAGGACGGTGGTGTAAGGCAGGGCGGTGGTAGCCGCCGTGTCGGCGGCGCCAGCCGGGCGTGCGACCGGAGGGGGCCGCCACGCCGTGGTCCCGGTGAGGAGGACTTCGCGCATGGTCGACGCCGAGGGCCACCGGTCGGCGGGGTCGCGCCGTAGAGCGCCGTCGACGGCTCGCGCCAGGGCGGCGTCGGTGTCGGGTCTGACGCTCGTGACCGGAGGCAGGTCGGTGCTCATGACGGCCATGGCCACGGTGATGGGCGCCCCATCGGGATAGGCCCGGTGTCCGGCGAGCGCCTCCCAGCAGACGACGCCGACGGACCACACGTCGCTCGCCGGCGTGGCCGGGTGGCCGGCCAGCCGCTCGGGCGAGAGGTAGGCCGGCGTGCCGAGGACCTGGCCGGCGATGGTGGGCGCCGGTCCCCGGTCCTCGCCGGCGCCGAGGAGAGGGTCGGCCTTGGCGATGCCGAAGTCGCTGACCTTGACCGAGCCGTCGTCGGTGAGCAGCAGGTTGGCCGGCTTCACATCCCGGTGGATGATGCCGGCGGCATGGGCGGCGGCGAGGGCCCCGAGGACATCGGCGGCGACGGCTCGGACCCGAGCGAGGGGGAGCGGACCCTCGGCCAGCTCGGCGGCAAGGGTCCGTCCGCTGAGCAGCTCCATCACCAGGTAGGGACGACCCTCCCACTCCCCGCTGTCAAACACCTGGACGACGGCGGGATGGTTGAGGCGGGCGGCCGAGCGGGCCTCGTCCTCAAAGCGCATCCGCAGCTCGGGTTGGCTGGCCAGCGACGGGTCGAGGAACTTCACGGCGACGGCGCGTTGCAAACGCAGGTCGGTGGCCTCGCGGACCTCGGCCATGCCGCCCCGGCCGAGCGACGGGCCGAGCCGGTAACGGTCGGCCACGACCTGGCCGAGCAGGGGGTCGCGAGCCGGCACGGCCAAGAGGTTGGCGCCTCGGGATGACGACGGCAAACGGCAGGGCCGACGGCTGCCGTGGCGACCGCCGTGGCGACCGCTGTGACGACCGCTGTGACGACCAATGGGGCCGCCTCGCCCCAAGGGACCGTCGCCCTTCCGTATCATGGCCTCTTCAATGCTTGATGACCGCAAAGCCGCCATCCTCCGGGCCGTGGTGGAGGAGTACATCGACACCGCCCAGCCGGTGGGGTCCGGGCACCTGGCGCGCTCGGCCGGCGTGGACGTCTCGCCGGCCACGATCCGCAACGAGATGGCGGCCCTCGAGCGAGACGGTTATCTCGCGCAACCGCACACGTCGGCCGGTCGGGTGCCGACGGAGAAGGGCTACCGGTTTTTCGTCGATGCCCTCGACTCGCCCGGCCTCCTGGAGGCGCCGCAGCGTCAACAGGTCCGTTCCTTTTTTGCGAGGGCTCATGGTGAGTTGGAGCAGATGCTGGCCGAGACATCTCGCCTCCTGTCCAACCTGACCGATCACACCGCGGTCGTTGTCCGTCCGGGGCATGACCGGGCGACCGTCCGCTCCACCCAGTTGGTGCCCCTGGCCCCTCGGATCGCACTGCTCGTCATCGTGCTGTCGACCGGTGAGGTCGAGAAGCGCACCATCGAGTTCCCGGGCGAGGTCGGCGAGCGGCTCGTCGCCGCAGCGTCGGCCCAGCTGGCGGCCCACTGCGCCGGCCGTTCGATCGTCGAGGCCGTGCGACTGGCGCCGGCTCCGAGCGGAGACAGCTCGACCGACGACATCGTCCGCGGCGCCCTCACCACCTTGCACCCGAGCGCCGATGACGAGTCCGATCAGGTCTTCGTGGGTGGCGCAGCGCGGATGGCCGATGCCTTCGACGCCGTCCAGACCGTGCGGCGGGTGCTCGAGCTCCTGGAGCACCAGCTGGTCGTCGTCAGCCTCCTTCACGACGTGTTGGACCGCGGCCTCACCGTGGCCATCGGCACCGAGACCGGCCTCGAGCCCCTCGCCGAGTGCGCGGTGGTCGTCGCTCCCTACCAGGTGGACGGCGAGCGCGCCGGCACCATCGGGATCCTCGGCCCGACGAGAATGAACTACCCCCAGGCCCTCGCCGCCGTCGCTGTCGTCAGCGAACGCCTCGGCGACCGTCTCCGAGAGGGCTGAGAAGGCGACGCTGTGAACTCCGATTTCTATGCGGTCCTCGGCCTCCCCCGAGGAGCGAGCGACGAGGACATCAAGAAGGCCTACCGCCGCCTCGCTCGCGAGAGCCACCCCGACGCCAACCCCGACGACCCCAGCGCCGAGGAGCGCTTCAAGGAGATCCAGCTCGCCTACGAAGTGCTCAAGGATCCCGAGAAGCGTGAGCGATACGACCGCTTCGGGATTGACGGCTTGCGGGGGACGGGCGCGGGCGGCGCTGCGGGCTCCGAGGATGTGTTCGGCGCCATGGGTGGGCTGGGCGACCTGTTTGAGGCCTTCTTCGGCGGGGGCAGCTCCGTCTTCGGAGGCGGAGGCGGCGGGGGTGGCGGTCGCCAGCCAGGACCGCGTCGCGGCAATGACGCGGAGGCGGCTCTCGAGCTCGAGTTCACCGAGGCGGTCTTCGGGTCTCAGCGCGACCTGCGGGTCCGCCTGGCCGTGAGCTGCGAGACCTGCGATGGCACGGGGGCGGCGCCGGGAACGACGGCGACAACCTGCGGCACCTGCGCCGGCCTTGGCGAAGTGCGGCGGGTGCGACAGTCGATCCTCGGCCAGATGGTGACCGCCAGCGCGTGCCCACGGTGTGGTGGCACGGGCCAGGAGATCGCCTCGCCCTGTCACGACTGCCGCGGTGACGGCAGGCGGACCGAGGAGCACACCTACACCGTCGACGTGCCCGCCGGAGTCGACGACGCCAACACGCTGCGCCTCACGGGTCGGGGTCACGCCGGCGGCCGCGGCGGACCGGCCGGCGACCTGTTTGTCCATTTGCGGGTCCGCCCGCACCGGCGCTTCCAGCGTGACGGATTCAATCTGATGGACGAGCTCCACGTGCCGATGACGCAGGCAGCCCTCGGTGCCACCATCGCCTATGAGACGCTCGACGGGACGGAGGAGATCACCATCCCGCACGGGACGCAGACCGGCAAGGTGGTGACGTTCCGCGGCAAGGGCGTGCCGCGCGTCGACGGTCGGGGTCGCGGCGATCTGCTCGTCCACCTGTTTGTCGACACGCCGGTTGATCTCAGCCGCGAGCAGGAGGACCTCATCCGCCAACTCGCCGAGGAGCGCGGAGAGCCGGTCGCCGCCCACCGCAGCGGCCTCTTCAGCCGGTTTCGTTCCGCGTCCAAATAAGGCACCGGTCGGCATGACCGCCGCGCCGGACGAGACGCTGCGGCTGGCGGCGGCCCACGTCGTCGTCGATGCCGCTGGCTTGGACGGCGACGGTGGTCCGCAGGTAGAGGCGGCCGACATGCGCCACCTCGACCGGGTGTTGCGCCTCCGGCCCGGTGAGATCGTGACGGCGACGGACGGCGCCGGTCGGTGGCGCTCCTACCGCTGGCGGGGCGGCGAGGTCGAGCTCGAGCCTGACGGTCCGGTGGTCAACGCGGCGTCGCCCACGCCATCGATCACGGTCGGGTTCACGCCGGTCAAGGGCGATCGGCCCGAGTGGACGGTGGCGAAGCTGACCGAGCTGGGCGTGGACACCATCATCCCGCTGCACACCGCTCGCTCGGTCGTCCGCTGGTCGGACGACCGAGCCTCGGACCATGTTGGGCGGCTCCGGAGGGTGGCACGGGAGGCGACGATGCAGTCGCGGCGATGCCACATTCCCCAGATTCTCGACGTCGCCAGTCCGAGTGATGTCGCCGGTGCGGCCATGGCCCAGTTCGGCGGCGGCCCCGTGAGCCTCGACACGCCCGTGGTGCTGATCGGGCCCGAAGGGGGGTGGTCGCCGGCCGAGCTCGACCTCGGGCTGGAGGCGGTGTCGCTCGGTCCGCTGGTGCTGCGAGCAGAGACGGCGGCGCTGGCGGCGGCCGTGCTGTTGACCTCGCTGCGTCACGACGCCATCCTCACCGTGCGTGGTCGCCACCAGTAGATTGGATCCGTGAAGGATGAGTCGACCTCGCTCGCCTACGCCAAGCGGGTCGGCGATCGGCTGCGGGCCATTCGCAAGCAGAAGGACCTGTCGCTCCAAGACGTCGAGCAGGCGTCGCGGGAGGAGTTCAAGGCCTCAGTGTTGGGTGCGTACGAGCGGGGCGAGCGGGCCATCTCCGTGCCTCGACTGCAACGGTTGGCCCGGTTTTACAACGTGCCGGTCGACCGGTTGCTGCCGGGTGACACGCCGCCCGAGGGCCCCGATCCCGTCGGCGTCGACCGCGTTGAAACGGAGGACAACCAACGCCTTCGGATCGACCTTCAGCGCCTCGACATGATCAAGACGCCCGAGCGTGACCTGCTGCGGCGTTACCTCCAGCACATTCAGGCCCAGCGCCAGGATTACAACGGGCGGGTGCTCACCATCCGGCGCGAAGACGTGCGGGCCATCGCCTGGATGTTGGACATCACGCCGGAGTCGCTGCGCCGCCGCCTCGACGATCTGGGTGTGCGCTTAGCGTCGTAGTGGTGGCTTTCGGTGTCTACGTTCACATCCCGTTCTGCACGCACCGGTGTGACTACTGCGCCTTCGCCACGTGGACGGATCGCGCCCACCTCATGGATGAGTATGCACAAGCATGCATAGCATTCTTGCGGACGTCCGAGGGGGCTGCTGACTTCCCGACCGCCACGTCCGTCTTCTTCGGCGGGGGCACGCCATCCTTGCTCCCCGCCGGCTCCCTCGTGCGGATCCTCGCGGCCGTCGCGCGGACGCCCGACGCCGAAGTGACGGTCGAGTGCAATCCCGACACCGTCACACCCGCCCTGCTCGACGCCTATCTGGCCGGCGGCGTCAACCGGCTGTCCTTCGGCGTGCAGTCGATGGCGCCGCACGTGTTGCGCGGACTGGGGCGCACCCACTCCGTCGATGCGGTCACGTCCGCGGTCGGATGGGCGGTGGCGGCCGGCTTCGCGTCGTGGAATGTCGATCTCATCTTCGGCGGCTTTGGCGAATGTGACTCGGATTGGCAATCGACCCTCGACGTCGTCGTCGACCTCGGTGCGCCGCACGTAAGTGCCTACGCCCTCACGGTGGAATCGGGGACGCCGCTCGCTCGCGACCCGGCCCGGCATCCCGACGACGACGTGTTGGCCTCGCGTTATCTGATGGCGTCGTCCACGCTGGCTGCCGCCGGACTCGACAACTACGAGATCTCCAATTGGGCTCGGCCCGGACACGAGTGCCGGCACAACGAGCTGTACTGGCGCCAAGGTGACTATCTCGGTGTCGGGTGCGCCGCCCACAGCCACGTCGCCGGGCGGCGGTGTTGGAACGTGCGCACACCGGAGCGATGGATCTCGCTCGTCGCCGATGGGCAGTCGGTCGAGGCCGGCGCCGAGACGCTCGACGTCGAGGCCCGGCGACGGGAGGGGCTCGAGTTGTCGTTGCGCACCCGCGCCGGCGTGCCGGTCGGCGCGTTGAGCGAGGCCGACCGGCTCTTGCTCGCCGAGCGGGGGCTCATCGAGCCCGGCGGGCGGGGGCTCGTCCTCACCGTGGCCGGACGCCTCCTCGCCAACGAGGTCACGATCCGCCTGGTGTGACGACGACGGTGAACCGTTGACCCGGGTAGATGAGATCGTCGTTGTCGGGATCGGCGAGCAGGTGGCGGTTTTGGGCGATGATCTGCCGCCAGACGGGGACGATCTCGGCGTCGGTCGGTGGGCGTCCGTATTCGGCCTCCAAGACGGACGCGGTGATCCGCCAGAAGCTGTCGCCCGGCTGGACGGTCCAGAGCGCGCGGTCGGGGGGCGTCCGAGTGGTGACCGGGATGAGGGCCGGCGGGCGGAGGGCGGGGAGCACGGAGAGCACGGGCGCCGGGGCCGTCGGGGCCGTCCGTGCCGGGAGCTGGGACGTGGCGGCGAAGGCGGGCGTCGTGGCCGTCAGTAGGGCAAGGCCGGCTGCGGCGGCCAGGAGCCGCCGTACCGAGGGCAGCGTCACGACATCGGTGATCCGCACGGCGGCCGCGACCCCGCTCAGTCGGGCGACGATCCCGGCCGCCGACGTGGCCAGGAGGTACCACGCCAAACCGATGGCGACGACTCGCAAGGTTGCCACCGTGACGGTCGAGGCGTCGCGTGTCGCCGCCCACGCGCGGACGGCGGCCATGCCGTGGGTGACGGGCGGCGCGCCAAGAGCTCCGCGCCCGATCAGCCCCAGCAGTCGGAGGCAGCCGACCAACGCCGCCATCCACATCGTCAGCATGAGCACGCCACCAAGGCGCCTCATCGAGGTCGCCCGGGTCACGGCCATCTCGCCGTCGTGATGACGGCCGTCGCGCCGTCGGCTTGCCGCACGGCGATGGCGTCGCAGTCGGTCCCCGCCGACGTACTGATGTCGACGGCGCCTCGCACGGTCTCGACCAGGGTTGCCGTCACCGAGGTCGAGGTCGTCGGCCAGCCCGAGAACGTCCACACTTGGCCCGTAGCCGGATCGAGGAGCGCAAGGGTCGAGGGCCCGCAGTGCCATCGGCCGGTGGTGATGACATCGCCCGGCGCTCCAACGGCGAAGCTCGCCGTCCCTACTGTGGCGACGCCGTCGGCGTAGCTGAGCCGGGCACAGGCCGTTTCGACCTCCGCCTGGCCCGGTGGACACGCCGGTCTGCCGGGTGGCGTGAGTGTTGCGTCACGGGCGAGGGATGAGACGCGGTGCGAAGGGCGAGCTCGGAAGGTCACCAGCGCCGCTGTCGTTGCCGGTGCGAGCGCGGCGAGCGTGGCGAGCGCGGCGACCGCGGCGCCGATGAGGATCGCCCGGCCCGCCGAGCGGCGGCTCGGTGAGGTTGTCGGCCCATCGTCCGTCGACCGGAGCGAGCCCCATGACTCGGTCGTGCCTGGCAGTCGGGCCTCGGGTATCTCGCGCACGACGAGGTCGGCGAGTTGCCGCGAGGTGAGGCGGCCGGCCTCGAGTCCTGCGGCGCCACGCGCCAACGTGACCGCGGCGTTGCCGGCGAGACGATCGCCGAGTGCCGACGGTCGCCGCCTCCTTGTCGTCACGAGATGCGGGGCAGTGCCCGGGCCCACAGCAAGCGGTGCCTGGATGATTGCGCCCAGGGCACTGTCATCGGCTCGAGCCAACGGGTGGGTGGCCCGGCGGGCGACAGGTCCCTCGAGCCAGCGTGCGGCCGAGAAGTCATCGATGACGGGCCGGCCACCCTCCGTCACGACGACGACCTCGGGACGTAGGCCGCCGTGGGCTACCCCGATGTCATGAAGGTCGGCGATCGTCGTTGCGAGTACGGCCACGACGCCGGCCAACTCGTCGGCCTCGAGGGCTCGGCCGGCGAGGGTCTGTCCCTCGGGCCGGATCGTGACGATGGTCGTGCGCCCATGCGCGTCAGGGTCGACGTGGGTACCCCGCAGCTCGACCACGCCCGGGTGGCGAGCGTGCGCGAGAAGGGCGGCCTCCTGGCCGAGAGCGGCGCCGGCCGACCCTTCAGCGCTGCGCTCGTAGGCCTCCGGGGCATATTCTCCCATGGACTTAGGATACATGAAACATCACGAGAAAGCATTATCGGCTTGCCTGGATTTCTTCGAGGGACGCCGTTGAGCGGGCACGAACAGTGACGGTCGCCTGGCCACCCACGGCCGGGCCGAACACGTCGTGGACGGTGCCGACCGCCGTCACCGCCACGCCGGCGCCGCCGTCGATCGACGTCGCCTGCACGCCCGTGATGGTCAAGGCCCCGCCCGAGTAGTCGGCTTGGAGCTGCTGGACGAGGACATTGGCTTGGTCCACATCGAGCGTGATCCGGCCACCGTCGGCTCCCGCTCCGGCTCCGGCTCCGGCTCCGGCTCCGGCTCCGGCTCCGGCTCCGTAGAAGGCGGCCTTGTCGAAGGTCTGCTCGACTACTTGGTCGGCGGCGCTGGCGGCAAAGTTCTGAAGTTCACGCTGTCCGAGGTAGTCGATGGCGGAGTCGACGGCGATGGCGCCGAGGATCAGCAAGATGAGCAAGACGGCGGGGATCAAGATGAGGACACTCCCGCGGTCGAGGGGTTGGCGCGCCGCCGGTCGCCGGGCGGGTCTCACGGGCCGGCCGGGATCTGGTCCTGCCCGTCGCAGACCGTCGGCCCGTCCGGGTCGGCCGGCACGCCGGATCGGTAGGGGTCGACGCGCTCACTCTGATACGCGTTGGCTTCGAAGGTGGTGACGCCCGATGACAGCCAGGGCAGCGTGAAGGCGGGCACGGGGATGCGCACCTCATAGGTGACGACGGCGCAGCGTTCGAACGCACCCTGCGTCTTGGTGATCACGATGCTCGGGTTGGTCCAGCCCATTTCGTTGAGGGTGTCGAGGGCCGCCTGGTGGGCGATCTGTTCGGCGCCGATCTCGTCCGTGGCGGGTGCCGTCACGAAGGCTCGCACCGCCTCGCGGGCGGCTTCGCGCGCGGCCATCTTGGCGTCGATCACGCCCCACGCGTTGCTGACGAGCAGCACACCGACCACGAGGATCAACAGGCCGAACACGATGGCTTCGATGCCGCCGACTTGACCCGCCTCATCGCGGCAGCGCGACCTGGTCGACCTCACGGGCCAGCGCCTCCCACCGTCGGTGCTGTCACGATCGAGCAGCTGGCATCAGCGGGACAGACGACGTGTTCGATCCTCACGCGGATGGTGCGATCAAACCGGTTGAGGCCGGGTAGGGCGAGGGGCCTCGCCAGGTCGTAACCGGTGCCGGAGAGGTCGAAACTGACGGTGAGCTCGACCTCGGTCGGATCGCTCGGATCGGGCCTGCCGTCAGGACCCAGGAGCTTCCAGTCGAAGTCGGTCGCGTGGCTGTAACTGCCGAGGGCCTCCTCGGCTCGGAGCTGAGCGGAGTTGATGGCGTCCTGCTCTGCGGCGTTGAACCCTCCGTCGGGTGCCGCGCCGTAGAACTGCGCGCTGCCGAAATCAGCCACCGCGCGCGCCGCCTCGACGGCGGCCGACGTCACGACCGAGCGGGCGTAGAGATCGAAGATGACCTGAACGGCGAAGAGCAGGAGGACCAAGATGACGGCGAAACCCGAGAGTGTCGGGATGAGCCCTTGGCCGCGTTCGTCGACGCTCAGCCTCCGGGGCTTGCCGAGTTGGACGCGCCCGCCGTCCCGCCCACTCCGCCCGCGGTGGCCGCGCCGGTCGACGAGTTGCCGCCGATCTGCGTCACGTTGTTGTCGACCTTGGACTGCGCGGTGTTCATCGTTCCGCTGAAGGCAAACCACATCGCCGCGCCCAGGAAGGCCATTACCAGGACGGCGATCGCGGCACTGATGACACCCTCGCCGCGCTCGGACCGGCGCACCGTCGCCCAGACGGGCCAGGCCCTTTGGCGCGTCCAGGCAAATGCCCGGCGTCCGCTGTCCGCCAGCTGATCTATCCGATTGGTCATTGATGCTCCTTGGGTCGTGGGACTCGAGACTCACCCGGACGTGAACAGCCTGAGCGCTTGGGTAAAAGGGATGGCCAGCAAGATGACGCCGGGCACAAGGGTGGCGACGGTGACAGGAATCCAGACCGACTCGGAGCGGCGTTCCATGGTTTCCACCAGCTCGCGTTGGACGTCGCGTCGGATGCTGCGGGCTTCATCGCTGATGAGGCGGCCCAGGTCGGTCGCTTCCGAATTGAGACCAAGCACCGGCACGAGACGATCGAGAGCGTCGACGCGAACGAGGGCGGCCCACTCGCGCAGAGCTTCCGGCTCGGTGAGGCCCTGACGCACCCGGCCCATCACCTGCCGAAGGTCTTCGGCGCAGGCCCCGCGGCCGCGGTTGGCGATGCGGTTGAGCGCCGCACCGAGCGAGTAGCCGGACGACAACAGCATGGCGAGCTGCTCGGCGATGACCGGCAGCTCGAGGAACACTCGCCGTTGCCATCGGGCCGACTGGCCGGCGATCTGCTGCTCGAGGACCAAGAAGGCGAGGAGGGGCGCGCCGAGCAGGACGAGAACGGCGATGACGAGTGGAGGCCGCACGATCAGAAGGAGCACGGCGCCGGCCACGGGCGCAAGGACGGCAGCACCGAGCTGGCGGACTCGGAAGGCGGTGACGTCATAGGGCGAGTGGACGCGTGCGAGCTTGACGGCCAGCTCCTCACTCACCCCGAAGAGCCGGCTCAGTCGCTCGCCAACGGCGCGAGCAAGCGGCCCGATCACGTCGCGGAACGTCTCGACCGACACGAGTCCACCCCGTCCGGGCGTTGGGTCAGCGGCGACGGTGTACGGACGAAGACGATCGACCAGCGATGCGCGCGCAAACCATCGGACGTCGGACAGCACGAGCGTGAGCCCGACCCAGATCGCCACGCCGGTGAGCAGCGCCACCCTCATCGGTGACCGCGTGTGTCTCGCGCGCGACTCGCGGGAGACGCGCTACTCACCGAAGACCCGCTGCTCTTGGGGCAGCCGTAGGAGTCGTCCCGCCCACACCCAGCACACGGCGATCATGAGCAGCCCGAACGAGACGCCGAGCTGGCCGGTCGCGGTTTGATAAGCCTGGCGACCGTTGCCGATGCTGAGTCCGGCTAACGCCATACCGAGGGGCACGAGCAGCACGAAGCGGCGGGCGAAGCGCACGCCGGCCTGCCGCGATCGGGCGTCTTTGCGACCCTGGAGATCCTGTACGCGGTCCTCGCCGAGAGCGGCGAGTCGACGATCGAGGTCCGATCCGCCGACTTCGTTGGCCACCAACAGCGTCTCGCACGTGGCGTCGGCCGTCGGGTCGGCGAGGCCATGTTTGAGGACGCCGATGGTGCGGCCGAAGTCCGTCGAGATGAGCCACTCGCGGTGAGCGGCGGCGAAGGCAGGGTGCATCTCCTCGGGCGCCCGTCGGCCCACCTCGAAGAGCGCTTGCGGCACCGCTCGACCAAGCGATCCGGTGAGGAGACGCATCTCCTCGATCATCCGCGGCCACGCTTCTCGGGCCTGGGCGAAACGTCGCTCGCGCCGCCCTCGGTACGAGGCCACGGGGAAGGAGGCCGCGAACGCGCCGGCTATGACCGGTGCGAGCACGCCCCCGAATATGGCGAAGGCGAGGGCGCTCCCGGCGACGAACAGCACGGCCATCACCCCGGCAAACTCGGCGCCTCGCACTTCGCTCAGGCCGGCCTGAGCCAGCCACTCCTCGAGGCGATGACGGCTCGGCAGGACCGTCGACCGGAGTCGCGGACCGAGGCCGATCCCGCGCCATTGCAACGCGACGGCGGTGAAGACCAAGAAGACGCCGTAGGCCGCGAGCAGTGCGACGATCAGCGCCACGCGCCCTCGCTTCCGGGGAACGTTGCCGATCGGCCATCGCCCCTCGCGCCAGCCTCGGGTCGGGTGTCCCCGGCCAACAGCGTGCGGACGTCATACCCGGCGTGCTCGAGGGCACGCCCGACACGCGTGGGCAGGTTGCCACTCCACTCCAGAGGCTCCTGGGGCCGCGGCCGCGCGAACAACTCCGTGACGGTGAAGGCGGGGGAATCGGGCCCGGTCGTCAGCTCCTCGACCGCCACGATCTCCAGCACGCGCGGCTCACCGTTGACTCGACCGCAGTGAACGACGAGGTCGATCGACTCACTCACGAGGGCATTGAGCGCACTCATGGGCAGGTCGTTGGCAGCTTCGGCCAGCTGGCATATGAACCGCAGCCGGGTCAGAGCCTGGCGGGCAGACCCCGCGTGGATGGTCGTGTATCCCTTGACGCCGCTGCTGAGGGTCAGGAGAAGGGGGAGGGCCTCGCGATCTCTCACCTCGCCGACGATGGCGATGTCAGGCGCCATGCGGAGGAAACCGGCGACGAGTCTTCGGAGGTCAACCTCCTTGCGATCCATTCGCGCCGGGCGCGCCTGCATCTGGGCGACGTTGGGAAGGGGAACGTCGGTCTCGAAGACTTCCTCGGCGATCACGACACGCAAGCTCGGATCGAGCTCGGCCGTGCAGCACGACATGAGCGTCGTCTTGCCCGAGCCGGGAGCCCCGGCGAAGACAATGCTCAGGCGAGCGTGTACGCAGGCTCGAAGGAATTGGGCGACGAGGGGTCCGAGCATCCCGCCGTCGACGAGCTCGTCCAGCCGTCGAAAGGCGACACCGGTGAACAGTCTGATGTTGACAAGGACGTGCCCATCACGGCCGACGTCGCCGTGTACGACGTGCATGCGCGCGCCGGTGTCGAGTTGGGCGTCCTGGAGACCCTCGGCTGGGTCGAGCTTGCGATGCGACTGCGACGCGTCGTCCAGAATTTTGGTGAGCGTGCGCAGCACATGGCTGTCGTCATGGAAGACCTCATCGTGGTACCCGCTGACGCCACGATGGCGCTTGACGAAGATGAGATCGGGAGCGTTGATCATGATCTCCCACACGTCGGGGTCCTTGAGGAGAGGCTCGAGGGGCCCGTACCCCGTGAGGTTGCGCCACGCCCGCTCGGCGACGACGTCAGGGTCAGCCAGGTCGTAGTCGCGGCGGCCGTGTTTGAAATCGTCGGTCCATCGGGCCACCTCCTCGGTGACCAGTTGGCGAAGTCGATCGATCCCGTCGGGGCCGCCCATGTCGAGCGCGACGGCCTTGGCTCGCGCCTGCACCGCCGACTCGACCTGCGCCAATGGCGAAACCTCGATCGGCCTCGTAGGCACTCGTGTACGCGTCGCCATGACCCTCCGGTCGCGCCAACCCAGGGGAAAAGCCCCGGCGTGGTTGCACTTATGGAGGGAAGTAGGGCTGAGTGTGACCTACGCCTGAACCTTGCGCAAGCGATTGTTGCGCGCGCCGCCGGCTCGCCCGTGTGCGAACATGGCCCCGCTCGCGGCGAGCGCAGCGATCACGACGAGAAATGGATGCCGTCGACGTGGCCACCGTGACCTTCGTGTTTACGGATCTCGAAGGGTCAACCGCTCTGCTCCGCGAGTTGGGCCACGAGGCGTTCTCGACCCTGCTGGACGACCATCGGGCAACCCTTCGCACCGTCTACGAGGCGGCGGGCGGTCGCGTCGTGAGCACCGAGGGGGACGGCAGCCTCGCCGTCTTCCCCGACCCGGTCGCGGCGGCCGAGGCGTGCCTCGCGTTGCAGGCCGCGACCGACGTGCGCTTGCGCATTGGCGTCCATCCGGGACCGGGCCGCTTGGACGACCTGGACTATGTCTCGCTCGACGTCAGCCAGGCGGCGCGGGTCGGCGCCGCCGCCCAAGGCAACCAGATCCTGCTCACACAGGCGGCCGTCACCGCGCTCGGCGGACGATCCGGCGGGCTGCTGGACGACCTCGGAGTGTTTGTCCTCAAGGACTTCCCTGACGCCCAGCGGCTGTACCAGCTCCGCGAGCCGGGCACGCCTGTGGTCGCCCCCCGCGTGTCGCGTCTACGCCGGGACAACCTCCCCGCCGAGCTCTCGAGTTTCGTCGGCCGGCACGAGGAGTTCGGCGCCGTTGCAAAACTCATCGCCGCTCATCGCCTGGTCACAGTCGTCGGTCCTGGTGGGGTCGGCAAGACGCGGTTGGCCTTGCGCGTCGTCGGCCAGTCGCTTGATCTTCGAGCCCAGGACACGTGGCTGGTAGCCCTGGCCCCGCTCGCGGACAGCGACCTCATCCCCGATGCCATCGCCAATGCCATGGGCGTGACGAGCCAACCCGGCCGCGACCTGATGGACACGCTCGCCGACTATCTCGACCATCACCGCACGCTGTTGGTGCTCGACAACTGCGAGCACCTCATCGATGGCTGCGCGGCGGTGAGCGCGCGGTTGTTGGAGGCGTCGGAGTCGGTGACGATCCTGGCGACGAGCCGAGAGGCGCTGCGCGTGCCCGGGGAGCACGTCCTGCACTTGGCCCCGCTCTCCCTGGCGGCCGAGGACGACGAGGGCCCGGAGGACGTCGAGGCCGTGCGACTCTTCATCGACAGGGCCAGCTCGGCGCGTTTCGGGTGGACGGCGAGAGCGGAGGACCTCGGCACGATCGCCGAGCTCTGCCGTCGCCTTGATGGTTTGCCCCTTGCGATCGAGCTGGCCGCCGCCAGGGCGGCGACCTTCTCCCTGGCAGACATAGCCGCCGATCTGCTGCCCGGTGTCGCTCCTCGGACCGCGCCAGCCCGTCACCAGACGCTCGATGCCCTCGTCGAGTGGAGCTACCGGCTCCTGAGCCCGCGCGAGCAGGCCGTCCTCCGACGACTCGCGGCGTTCCCAGGCGGATGCAACGTCGACGGGGCCGTCGCCGTGATCCCGGCCCTCACCGGCGCCGACGATCCCGTCGCCGCCGAGGACGTGGCGTTGAGTCTGGCGTCGCTCGTTGACAAGTCGCTGGCCGTTGCCCGGCCTGTCCACGGCACCCTGCGCTTTGGCCTCCTCACCACGGTGAGCGGGTATGCCTCTCGCCTCATCGAAGCCAACGGCGAGCATCCGCTGCTCATAGCCCGGCTGGCCGAGTGGCTCCTTGCCCTCGCGACACGAAACTCGGCGGACGATCCCAACCAGGACCCATCCGAGGTGTGGGCGCTCTTTGATGATGAGCTACCCAACGTGCGCGCCGTGCTGGCGAGCGCCTCCGAGCACGCGCCGCTCACTGCCCTTCTCCTGGCCGCCGGTCTACAGCCCTACTGGGGCTTCAGGGGACTCGCGTCAGAGGGCCGCCGGTGGATGGAGCCACTGATGACCTACGTCGACGGGAAGGGGACGGACCTGGAGTGTCGGGCCTGCAGTTCACTCGGCGCGCTGCTCGCCGTCGTGGGCGACATCGACGGTGCCGTCACCCGCCTGAAGCGAGCCCTCATCCTGAGCGATGAGTTCGACGATGCCCACATGAGGGGCGTGGTCACATCGTCGCTCGGGACCATCTCGGCCCGGCGGGGTCAACTCGCCGAGGCCAGGGTGTATTTCGAGCAGAGCCTCGAGCCTCTCCGCATCGCCGGCCGCCCTCACATGTTGCTCAACTCGATGATGGGACTGGCGGCGGTCATGCTCGGCAGCGGCGATGTCGTGACGGCCGAGCGTTGGCTGCGCCAGGCCCTGGACCAGTCAAAGACGGCCGGGCGGGCGAGCCAGGCGCCGGTCGCTCTGGTCAACCTCGCCATCATCCTCCGGGCGAGGGGCGAGCTGGTCGAGGCCAAGGCGATGCTCGAGGGGGCCCTGGCCATCCGGGAGCGCAGTGGCGACCAGGCGGGCATCGCCGTCGCCCGGGTCAACCTCGCCGACATCGCCAGCCAGCTGGGCGCGACCGCGGAGGCGGCGCTGCACCTGCGAGCCGCCCTCACGTGGTGGGGTGGGACCAAGCAGGAGCTCGTGGCGAGCTCCGGCCTTCGCGGACTCGCCGAGCTGGCCGTAGGAGCGGGCTACGCCGCTGATGCCGCTGCCCTGCTCGGGGCCGTCGAGGCCATTTGGCAGCGCGCGGGGGCCGAGCCCACGCCGCTCGAGCAGGGCGAGGTCGAAGCACTCACCGCGGCACTGGACGGCGCCCTCTCTGCGGTGGAGGTGGCCGAAGAGCGTCGCCGGGGTCGAGCGCTGGACTTCGAGCGAGCGGTGGAGCTCGCCGTCCGGGTCAGCGACCAGCTGATCGCCGGCAACGTCTGACGGCGGTCAACTCGCCTCGCCGGCTGGGTCGACGGTCCAGGCGCCCACCGCCCCGGGTCGGACGGCCTGGGGTACGTCGGGCCGCCGCGCCTCGGAGCGGGCGCGTGCGACTGCCGCCCGGTACGCGCCCACGAGGGGTGCGGCGAGCCCGTCCGGGAGCGCGACGCCGTCCCGAAGGGCTTCGCCGACTCGCCGCTCGGGTGTGAACACCGGGCTCCCCATCCCGGCGCCGGCGAAGGCCGGAAGGAGTTGCGCCATGGTGTGGGCCAGCTCGGCGCGCCATCGGGCTCCCCTCGGAGCTCGATTGATGACGGGCACGATCCGGGCCCCAGGGATCCCGTAGTCGAGCAGGTCCGTCATCACGCCGATGAGCGAGTGGAGGCCCTTCATCCCCGGGAGGCCCACGACCATGATGGCCTCAGCTTGAGCCATCACTGTCCTGGCCATCACGTGTCGTTCTTCCACGTCCGCCGAGCCGCCCTCGTCTTCGCCCTCGACGTCGCGGTCGACGTCGGCGACGATCACCTGATGGGCACAGCGTAGACCGGCAAAGGCGCTTTCGAACGATCGGGGACGCACCGTTGACCACGCCCGGCTGCGGCGCAGGCCCAGGAGGAGGCTGTACCCGCGTTCCGGTACGGCAAAGGTCAGGGCCCGGACTTCGTTGGCGGTTGGGTGGCCGGCGCGGAAGGCGTCGACCAACTCCTGGACGCCCGGTACGACATCGCGGGCGTCGTGGAGCATCGCCAGCTCGGCGCGCAGCCGGAAGTCGGCGAGAAGGACGGAGCCTCGCAAACGAACGTCTTGGCTCAGGCCTTGGGCCAGGGCGATGGCGACGGTGGATGCTCCGGTGCCTCCCGGCCCGGTCACGGCCACGACAGGGGCCCTCCATCCGGTGGCCTCGTCCGAGGCCGCGGCGGGTGCACGATCGGCGCGGCCGATCATGTGAGCGCGAGCGGCGAGGGCCTCGATCAGGTCTTTGCGATCGAAGTGGTCGCTGAGGAGGGCGGCGGCGCCGAGCACGATCCAGTCGCGACCGGGCCGGACGTCACCGACAACGATGACTGGACAGTTGACCTGGCCCGCCGTGTCGATCAGATCGCGATCGAGGGCCGGCAGCGTCGAGTCGATGAGCAGAGCTGAGAACGGACGGCCGCTCGCCAGCCGCGCCCGTACCTCCTCGCCCGAGACACATTTGACGAACTCGGCCGACACGGCACCGGTGTTGGCCCACTGGGCCACCTCGCGAAACCACGGTGACCGCGCCTGCGCCAGACCAAGGATGACGTAGCGCGCGCCGGTCATGGCCCGCCGAGACCCGACGGCGGGTGATAGGTCGGCACGGTCGTGTTCGGCGCGCCGGCGGGCTGCTCGGCCGCTCGGATCAAGGTGATCTGAGCGGCGATGGCGGCATTGGCGAGCGCCTCGGCCGAGACGCCGTCGTCGACGGCAAACACGATGAGCTCAGTCGTGGCCCCACCCAGGTCGCCGCCGTCGGCGGCGACGGTGAGGACCTCGACGTGGGGCACGATCACCGACGTATACGAGTCGGAGCCTTGGCCGAAGGTCCCGAGCACATCGACATATTCCCCAGGCTTGAGGGTGCCGCCGACGGCGCGGCTGCGGTCGATGTCGAGCGAGATCTCGCGGCTTCCGACCGCTCCGCCGCGGCCCACGATCTCGCTCGCCTGGATCAGGGCGCCGTCGCTGATGGGCGCGAGCACGCTGGCGCCGATCACCGTGGACGGGGAGCCGAAGACCTGGTGACGGACGCCGGCGTCGGGGAGATTGAGGGCGACAAGGCCCACGTCGGTGGCGCTGATGCGGTCGCCCGGAGCTAGGTCGCGCAGCGCCACGACGTACTGCTGTGAGGGCGTGTGGGCGCCCCGCGAATATGCGTAGAAGGTCAACACGGCGGCGAGGGCGACGATGAAGGAGCCGACCACTGCTCGACCCCCCGGCAGGACTCGCCGGCGCAAGATCGAGCGGGCCGCGCCGGAGGCGGAGCCACGATGATCGCTGCGGCCGGCGGGCGAGCCCACCCCCTGTCCACCTTGCAGGATGTCCGGGTTAGCCGAATTGTCCGTCGTTGGTGCGGCCATCCCGGTAGTGGTACTCCTCGCGGCAGGAAATAGCGAGAGATACTCAGACGGCACCAATGGTGGTATGCTTCGTGGCCATGGTTGCCGAAATCGAGTGGCTGGGGACCCCAGAGGCCGCCGAACGGTTGGGGATCACGCAGCGGACCCTGTATCGCCTGATCGACGAGGGCCAGGTGCCGGCCTACAAGATGGGCCGAGTTCTGCGGGTCAAGGCGACGGACCTGGACGTCTTCCTCGATCAGTCGCGCGTGACGCCCGGCAGCCTCCGCCACCTCTACCCGGAAGCCAAAACGGCCAGCCCCGAGAGCTGAGCGAGGGCGACGTGGGTGGTGACCGGCGGGTCACCGTCGAGCCGGAGGCGGAGGAGATCAACACCGACGGACCGGAGCTCCCCCGTGAGGAGGCCGCCTTCGCCCTCCACGTCGAGGGCGACGCGTGGCCGGTCCGCGGCGAGATCGGCGATGAGGGCGGCGAAGCTCGTCGCTCGGGGCGGGCGGCGGTTGCCGGCCTCGTCGGAGCGGCCTGATTTCGGGGCGAGGGGGCCGGTCGCGGGGCGGACGGTCGCCAGGCTGGCCACCCGGAGGTACGTGAGGAGGCCGCCGCCGCCCTCGACGACCACGGCATCGCTCGCCACAACGACGACCCATCCCTGGACGGTCCGGCCGGAGCGGCTACGGAGGCTCACCGGCTGGCGACGCTCGGCCACATCGAGCAGGACGCCCAAGAGGGTTGCATCGCCGGCGGCGGCATCGCGCAGATGACGTTCACGGATGCGGGCTTCGGTCGCCGCGACGGCGTGGGCATCGCCGATCAGGACAGCAAGATCGGCGTCTAGCCGGTCAAGCCCTGCCTCGATGTCCCCGTCGCCCGTCGGGCCGCCGGGGGTGCCCACCCCATCGACGGTACTCGCTCGGGGGCACCGTGCTCGGGGGCACTGTGCTCGGGGGTACCGTGCTCGGGATGAGTGCGGACTGTCTGTTTTGTCGGATCATCCGGCAGGAGATCCCTTCCACGGAGGTCGTATCGTCGGCGAGGAGCTACGCCTTTCGGGATCTCAACCCGATGGCGCCGACGCACGTTCTCGTCATTCCCCGGCTGCACATCACCAACGCCGACACGGTCCTGGCCGAGCACGCCGAGGACGTGACCGACCTGCTCGTCACCGCCCAGGCCGTCGCCCGCCAGGAAGGGCTCGTCCGGGAGGGCGTCGATCCCGCAGTTGAGGGCGGCTACCGACTGGTCTTCAACGTCGGGGAGATCTCGGGCAACAGCGTGGCTCACCTGCACCTACATGTCCTCGGCGGCCGGCGTCTCGGGTGGCCGCCGGGCTAACCGGCCGTGGTTGGGCGGCGGGCGGCGAGGGCCGCCCCGACCATCTCGCAATAGGCCGTCGCCCCCGGCTCAACCAGGTCGAGTCGTCCGGCTGGCAGCCGGAGCCAGCCCAACTCGGCCAGCTCGTCCTCGCGATCGGCGTCAGCCGCCCAACGCCGTGGCCCGTGGTCGCGGCGCCCGTCGTACTCCGGGGCGACCCGCTCCTCGGGGTAGGCCAGGTCGAGGTAGCGGGGGTAGGTCCGGCCGGGGATGCGCACCGGAAGCTGGAGCTTCGGTCGCGGAAGGCCGTGGACCTGAAGCACGCGACTCAGGCTCATTTCCTTCGGGCTACCGACCTTGGCCCCCGGCTCCCACGGCAGGAGCGCGGCGTCCAGGGTCGTCCGGTGCCGGCCCCCACCCACTCGAGCCCAGGTGCGTTGGATGTCGCGCCGGTCTTTGAGTCCCCAGATCACGTCGTCGGCGAGGGCGTAGAGGACCTCGTCGGGGATTTCGTCGAGCAAATCGATCACGAGGCGCGCGCCGCAGGTGACAGGAATCGGACCCACCATCGTCCGATCGACGGCGTCGAGGTGTCGTGTCTGGTGGACGGTCGCACCCAGGGCGGCGGCGTTGCGGCGCGACTCGCTCCTGTTGACCAGGATTTCGACGCCGGCCTTGGTGAAATGCGGTCGACCCGCGTCCAGAAGCCGGGCGGCCGTCGCCCGACAGGCCATGGCGCCCGGCCCGCCCGAGAGGCACGCGGCCAGCACGTCGCGCTCGAAGCTTTGCGGTGCGCCGGCAACGGCGAACAGGTTGGGGCACAGTCGCCTCCACGTCCCAATCTCGACCAGGTGTCTGACCTGGTGGCCGGTGAGGCCAGCGTCGAGTGTCGCCTGCCGGTACGTGACGAGGCCGAGTTGGGTGGCAGCCACGGCGTGGGCCGCCCTATGCGCGAGTGACATAGCATGAAACTACATCAAAGCGAAAAGTGTCTCCAACGTTGGAGGAAGATACCGGGACATATTCCCCGGATCTGCCTCCAACGTTGGAGGCACTGGACGCGCCTCGCGGCGGGAGGGCGCGCGGGCCCGCCGCGCGAGCGGTCGGGGAGGGCGGCGAGGCGGGAGTCGCGAAAGGGCGTGCGGCCACCACCCGGCGACGGGGTACCCTGATGGGTAGACGCCCGTGGCATCCACCCAGGTCAAGATCCTCGTCCCCGGCAACCATCTCATGGCCGCTCTTGTCGGCCAGCGCGACGAGTTCCTCCGTCAGGTCGAGGCGGCATTCGGGCCTGACACGCACATCTTGGTCCGGGGTAACGAGATCACGATCGACGGGGACCAGGCCGAGCAGGCCGGGAAGCTGTTCGAGGAGATGGTCCTGCTCCTCGAAAAGGGTCACGCCCTCGACACCGCCAACGTCGGGCGGACCATCGAGATGGTCAAGGCCGACGAGCGGCCGTCGCAGGTCCTGACGGCCGAGGTGCTCAAGGCGGCCAAGGGTCGGACGGTGCGGCCGAAGACGAGCGGGCAGAAGCGTTACACCGACGCCATCGCCGCCAACACCATCACGTTCGGGATCGGGCCGGCGGGTACGGGGAAGAGCTATCTCGCCGTCGCCCTGGCCGTGCAGGCGTTGCAGGCCAAGCAGATCACCCGGATCATTCTGACGAGGCCGGCGGTCGAGGCGGGGGAGCGGCTGGGCTTCCTGCCCGGCGACCTCATGGCCAAGGTCGACCCGTACCTGCGGCCGCTGTACGACGCCCTCACCGACATGCTCGAGCCCGAGGGTTTGGCCCGCCTTCTGGATAGGGGTCTCGTCGAGGTGGCGCCGCTCGCGTTCATGCGGGGCCGCACCCTCAACAACAGCTTCATCATCCTCGACGAAGCCCAGAACACGACGCCTGAGCAGATGAAGATGTTCCTCACCCGCATCGGCTTCGGCTCGAAGGTCGTGGTCACCGGCGATGTGACGCAGATCGACCTGGCCGGCGGCCGCAGCGGGCTGCTCGGGCTCGAGGAGGTCCTCGGCACGATCGACAGCGTCGGCTTCGTGCGCCTGACGGCTCGCGACGTCGTGCGCCATCGGATCGTGCAGGACATCGTCGACGCCTATGAGCGCAACGGCCAACTCTCTGGCTCTTAGGGGAATGTGGCCCGGATGGCTGTAGAAGTGTTTGTCGCGGACGAGCAGACACAGTTCCCGGTCGATCATTTGCGCTGGCTCCAGTTAGCCGAGCGAGTTCTCGCTGCGGAAGGGGTGCGGGGCGACGCCGAGCTGTCGATCCTGTTCGTCGACGAGGTGGCGATGACCGACCTCAACCAACGGTTCACGTCGAAGGAGGGGCCGACCGATGTGTTGGCTTTTCCTATCGACGAGGAGCCGTCCGAGGGGGGGCGGAGCCCGGATTCGGGGGGGACGGGTCCGGGGTACGTGCCGGCGGAGCCGTCCGACCTGCCGATTCTTCTGGGAGATGTCGTCGTGTGCCCGGCGGTCGCGACCCGCAATGCGCCGGAGCACGCCGGTACGTATGAGGACGAGATCGCCCTGCTGATCGTTCACGGGATCCTGCACCTGATGGGGATGGATCACATGGACGACGAGGAGGCGGAGGCGATGGAGGCGCGGGAGCGGGAGCTCCTGGCCAAGTTCTATGCCCCGCCGGCGGAGCCGGCGCCCGCGCCGCCGGCCCCAGACGTGGCGGGCGAGCCGTCCCCATGACGCCGGTCGACGCCACCGAGCTGACGGTTGCCGTCGCGCTGATCGTTGTCGCCAGCTTCCTCGCCGGCGCCGAGACGGCGCTGACGCGCATGAACCTCATCAAGGCGTTGACCCTCCAGGAGCACGGGCGGCGCGGCGCCGGCCGGCTGGCCCGCCTCATGGAGCACCCGGAGCGGTGGCTCAACCCGCTGCTCTTCGTCAACCTGCTCTGCAACACGGTGACGGCGACGCTCATCGGCCTGGTCGCCAACCACCTCTTCGGCGCCTGGGGCGCGGCGGTGGCGGTCCTCCTCGAGGTCGTGGTGATCTTCGTTGTCGCCGAGGCGATCCCGAAGACATGGGCGGTCCAAAACCCCGAACGCTCCTCGCTCCTCGCCGCCCCCCTCATCTCCACCCTCACGGCCTTCCCCCCCGTCAGGTTGTTGGCCGCGGCGCTGATCTGGCTCTCCAATCGCCTGCTGCCCGGCGCCGGCCTGCGCCGCGGCCCGTTTGTCTCCGAGCAGGAGTTGTTGACGATGGCTGACGTCGCTGTCGTGGACGATGTGATCGAGCACGAGGAACGCGCCCTCATCCACTCGATCATCGAGTTCGGCGACACCGTGGCGCGCGAGGTGCGCGTGCCGCGCCCCGACATGGTGGCGGCGAGCGGCGACCAGACGGTCAACGATGTGCTCGAGGACGCCATGGCCGCCGGCTACAGCCGCATCCCCGTCTACGACGAAGGCATCGATGACATCGTCGGCATCGTCTTCACCAAGGATCTGATGCGCGCCGTGCAGGGCGACCGCAACGACGAGCCGGTCCGCGGGCTTGTCCGTCCCGCCCACTTCGTGCCCGAGACGAAGCGGGTGGCGGAGCTGATGCGTGAGATGCAGGACGAGAAGTTCCACATGGCCATCGTCGTGGACGAGTACGGGGGGACGGCCGGGCTCGTCACGCTCGAGGACCTGATCGAGGAGCTGGTCGGTGAGATTGTCGATGAATATGACGTCGAGGAGCCGTTGATCGAGTGGCTTCCGACCGGCGAGTCGCGGGTCAACGCCCGCATGGCCGTGGACGAGCTCAACGATCTGTTGCACGCCCGACTCCCGGAGGGTGACGACTGGGACTCGGTCGGGGGACTGGTGCTCAACCTGTTGGGCCACGTGCCGTCGGAGGGCGAGTCGATCGAGGCCGCCGACTGGCGGTTGACGGCCGAACGCGTCCAGGGCCGTCGCATCGGCCGCGTCCGTCTGACGTCGCTCCGACCCGAGGGGGAGGGCCGGCAGGAGGGGGGCGGCGCCGCGGTCGCCGCCACCTTGCGGCGGCTGGCCGCCGATCGCGCCGACACTGAGGAGGCGGTCGCGCCACCGACCTCCTCGAGCGCGCCGCCCGGCAGCCCGGTGAAGCGTTGAAGTCAGGGTTCGTCACCCTCGTCGGGCGACCCAATGTCGGCAAGTCGACGTTGCTCAACCAGATCCTCGGCACCAAGGTGACGATCGTTTCGGACAAGCCGCAGACGACGCGCAACCAGGTGCGGGGGGTCCTCAATCGCGCCGCCAGCGGCCCCTCCGCCGCCAGCGGCGGAGGCCGCGCCGCCGCCCAGGTCGTCTTCGTCGACACGCCTGGCATTCACAAGCCCCGAACGTTGCTGGGGGAGCGGCTCAACGACACGGCTACCGGCTCGATCGGCGATGTCGACGTGGTCGTCTTCGTCATCGACGCGACGGCCCCGCTGGGCCGAGGCGACAAGTTCGTCGCGTCCCGGCTCCCGCCCGAGGCGATCGTCGTGGTCAACAAGATCGACGCCGTCCGGTCGCCGCAGCTCCTGACCCAGTTGGCGGCGGCGGGCGAGCTCAACTTCTCCGCCTATTTCCCCGTCTCGGCGTCGACGGGCGAGGGGGTCGCCGGCCTCGTCGACCATATCGTCGACCTGCTCCCGGAGGGGCCGCCGTACTACCCCGAGGACATCGTGACCGACGTGCCCGAAGCCCAGTGGGTGGCCGAGCTCGTGCGTGAACAACTGCTGGCCGTCACCCACGACGAGGTGCCGCACAGTGTTGCCTGTCGGGTCACCGAGTGGGATTGGCCGAAGGTGCGCTGCGAGATCATCGTCGAGCGTGACTCGCAAAAAGGGATCGTCATCGGCAAGGGCGGCGAGGTCCTCAAACAGGTCGGTATCCGCGTGCGGGAGCAGTTGCCCGAGGGCATGTACATCGAGTTGTTCGTGAAGGTCGACAAGGACTGGCAGCGCCACGCCAGAGCCCTCGACCGCCTCGGGTACTAGGAGCACCTTGGGGCAAGGGGGTTGCTTTTCGCTTCCGTCGCTTCTACTATCACGATATATCGTGACTGGTTCACGAGCGATAACTGTAAGGAGAGACCAACATGTACGCAGATCAACGTGATCAACCATCCAGAAAGCAGCAGCGCTATGCACAAGCGTGGGCCAGGGGCATGAGCCCCGATCGCGAACGAGGCCACGGTCGCCCCGGCGACCACCTCCACGACCATGACCACGAGCATGACCATGACCACGGGCATGACCACGACCACGACCGTGCGCCGCGACGGGGTGGTCCCCGAGGGCCGCGCGGCGCCGAGGCCATGGGCTCGTTCTTCGGACGGGGCCCTCGAGCCGGACGCGGCGACATCCGTTTCGCCATCATCACCCTCCTCGCCGAGGAGCCGATGCACGGCTACCAGATCATCCAGGAGCTGTCGCGGCGCAGCGGCGGGGTGTGGCGAGCCAGCCCGGGTTCGGTCTATCCGACTCTGCAGTTGTTGGAGGAGGAAGGGCTGGTGCGGAGCGAGGAGACCGGAGGCAAGCGAGTCTTCAGCCTGACCGACGAAGGTCAGGCCGCCCTGACTCGACGGCCGCCGGGACGGCGGGCGCCGTGGGACGAGGTCGGCGACGACGTCGATCTTTCGCTCGTCGAGCTGAAGGCGTTGACCGGCCAGGTTGCCGAAGCTGTCCGCCAGGTCGCCCAGGCCGGTACTCCCGGCCAGGTGGCTGCGGCGAAGGCCCTGCTCACCGAGACCCGACGGTCGGTCTACCGGATCCTGGCTGACGAGAGTCCGGCCTAACTCAAGCGAAGCCCAACCGAAAGGCGATCTAGCCCCGGCCCGAGCGGCGCCCCCGCCGCTAAGGTCCGGGGTTATGCGCGTGATCGTCGATTGGGACCTGTGCGAGTCGAACGCCCTTTGCATGAAAGAAGCCCCCGAGGTCTTCGAGGTGCGTGACGACGACAACCTCTACATCCTCATCGAGGAGCCCGGTGAGGAGCTTCGGGAGAAGGTGAAAGCGGCCGAACGGGTGTGCCCGAAAACCGCTATCCGCATCGAGGACTAGGGAGCCTCGGCCGCCGCGAGGGCGCCTGCGGCCAGGAAGGCGGCGACCTCCTCCCGGCTTCGCGTCCGCTTCATGGGCGGGAGGACGCGGACGAGGTCCCACCGGTAGGTGGCCGACGACAGCCGGGAGTCGAGCACGGCCACGACGCCGCGGTCCGACGCGGCACGGATCAGGCGGCCCGCCCCCTGGGCCAGCAAGGTGGCGGCACGGGGCAGATCCACGATCTTGAACGCTCCCGCGCCGGCGCGGTCGCGCCGCGCTTGCTGAAGTGGCTCGTCCGGTCGGGGGAAGGGGATGCGGTCGATGGCGACCAGTGACAGCGCCCGGCCCGGCACGTCGACGCCCTGCCAGAAGCCCATGGTCGCGAAGAGGCAGGACGTCTCCTCGGTCATGAACTGCGAGAGCAGGGCCGGCTTGGGCAGGTCGGCCTGTGTCATCAGCCGATACGGCACGCGATCACGCAAGGCGTCGGCCGCCGCCTGCATCGCCCGCCAACTGGTGAAGAGCGCCAGCGTGCGACCGCCGGCGGCGCCGATCAGCCACGCCAACTCGTCGTGGAGCGCCGCCTCGTAGGTGGGCTGACGAGGATCGGGCATGTGGACGGCGCAATAGAGCAGGGCCTGGTGCTCGTAGTCGAACGGGCTACCGACGTCGAGCTCCTCGCACGCGGCGATGCCCAGATGGTTGGCCAGAAGGGGCGGGATGGTTGCGCTCGTCAGCACCGCGGTGACGGACGACCACAGCCGCTGGGCCAGCCGGTCCCCAACGTCGACTGGCGCCATCCGGAGCACGGCGGACCGGGGAGGTCCCTCGACCCAGGTCACGTCGGTGTTGGCCGGCGCCCGGACCAGGGCGAGGTCGGCCGCCAAGTGGCCGCCCGCCTGGAGGGCGCGCGCCCGACGCGGATCCTCGTCGCCGGCTTGGCGGATGGCGCTGACGGCACGCGTCACCCGGTCCGCGACCCGACTCAACATCGTCTCGGCTTCGCCGGTCGGCGGGTTGGCGAGACGTTGGCCCCGTAGAGATTCGGTGGCCGCTTCAAAGAGATCGCCGGCGTCGGCCAGATCGTCCATCACCGATCGGCGGTCCGGGCCCACCACAGGGCGGGCCAGCCCGGCCAAGCCGCGGAACCGCCCAGCGGTGATCTCGAGCCCCAGGCTGGCCGCGGCCACGTCCTCGAGCTCGTGGGCCTCGTCGAACACGACGACGTCGTGGTCGGGCAACACGTGGCCGCCGCTCGCCAGGTGGGCGCCGTAGAGGTGGGTGTTGACGACGACGACCGCCGCCTGCTCGGCCCGACGCCGGGCCTCCTCGGCGAAGCACGCCTCGCCGCTCGGGCACCGCAGGGCGCCGGGGCACTCGGTGGCCGTCATGCTGAGCTGGGCCCAGACGCGCGGCGACGGCTCGAAGTCGAGCTCGGCCCGGTCGCCGGTCTTGGACTCGCGGGCCCACGCGATCAACGTGCGCAGCTCCTCGGCCACCTGACCGCGGCCCTCGCCGAGCGGCAACTCCAGGTTGTCGCTCCCAGCCGTCTCCTGGGCCCGTTGCAGGCAGAGGTAGTTGGACCGGCCCTTCAGGACGGCGAAATCGACGTCCACGCCCAGGTGCTCGGCCAGCAGCGGCAGGTCTTTGGTGGCCAGCTGATCCTGCAACGCCTTGGTGGCCGTGGCGACAACACACTTGGCCCCGGAGAGCACCAACGGGACGAGATAGGCGAGCGACTTCCCGGTCCCGGTGCCGGCCTGCACGATGAGGTGCCGGCGGTCGACGATGGCCTTGGCGACCGCTTCAGCCATGGCGGCCTGGCCGGGGCGCTCCTCCCCGCCGCCGGGTAACGCGGCCCTGACGCGGGCGAGCGCGGCGCCAACGTCGGACGGTTCGGGCATGAGACCGAACCTACCGGAGCCCAGTGTCAGCGAAGCGGAAGCCCAGCCCGACCGGACCTAGGTCCCGCCGAGGTACGCGGCGCGCACGGCGGGATCGTGCAGGAGCTCGTGGGCGGGCGCGGAGCGGACCACCCGCCCCAACTCCAACACGTAGGCGCGGTGAGCCAGGGAAAGGGCCTGCACCGCGTTCTGCTCGACGAGCAAGACGGTGTTGCCCTGCGCGTTGACCTCTTTGAGGATGGCGAAGATCTGGCTGACGAGCATCGGCGCCAGGCCCATGGACGGCTCGTCGAGCAGCAGGATGCGAGGCCGGGCCATGAGGGCGCGGCCGATGGCGAGCATCTGTTGCTCGCCGCCGGACAGGGTGCCGCCAGCTTGGCCGCGCCGCTCGGCCAGTCGAGGGAAGAGGGCGAACACCCGATCGAAGTCGTCGTCCAACGATCCTCGACGGGCGTAGGCGCCCATCTCCAGGTTTTCGGTCACGCTCATGCCCGGGAAGATGCCTCGTCCCTCGGGCGCTTGGCTGAGGCCCATCTCCACCCGCTTGTGGCCCGGTAGGCGGGTGATGTCCGTCCCGCCGAGCCGGATGGTGCCCTTGCGAACGGGCCGGAGTCCCGAGATCGTCTTGAGCGTCGTCGTCTTGCCCGCCCCGTTGGCTCCAATCAGGGCGACGATCTCCCCCTGGTCGACGCCGATGGAGATGCCCTTCAGCGCCTCGACTTGCCCGTAGGAGACGTGCACGTCATCGATCTCGAGGAGCACCGTCGTCTTCCGGCTCGGGACGGCCCAAGTAGGCCTCGATCACCTTCGGGGACTCGCGGATCTCGGCGGGGAGTCCCTCGGCGATCTTGCGGCCGAAGTCCAACACGGCGATCCGCTCGCAGACGTTCATCACGAGTCCCATGTCGTGATCGATGAGCAGCACCGTCACGCCCCGGTCGCGGATGGCGCGGATGAGTTCGCCGAGGCTCCGCTTCTCCGCCGGGTTGGTGCCGGCTGCCGGCTCGTCCAACAGGAGGAGGTCCGGCGCAGTGGCCAGGGCGCGGGCGATCTCGAGCCGCCGTTGTGCACCATACGAGAGGTTGCGCGCCGCTTCTCCTTCCGACCCGGCAATGCCCGTGAATGCGAGCAGCTCGCGAGCCCGCGCCTCACCGTCGACTTCCTCTCGACGATGGCGGGCCGATCCGAGGATGGCGCCGGGCACGCCCGTCCGGTGGTGGGCGTCGGCGCCGACCATCACGTTTTCGAGGGCCGACATCGAAGGGAAGAGCCGGATGTTCTGGAAGGTCCGGGCCAGGCCCAGTTGGGTGATCCGGTGCGGCTTGAGACCGGCAAGTGACGTGCCCCGCATCCGGACGACACCTTCCGTGGGTGGGTACACGCCCGTGATGATTTGAAGCAAGAGGTCTTGCCGGCGCCGTTGGGCCCGATGAGCCCGAGGATCTCACCGGGCCGCACGTGCAGGTCGAGCGCGGACAGGGCCACCACTCCACCGAACCTCACGGTGACGGCCTCGAGCTCGAGCAGCGGCGGTTGGGCTCCCTCGGCGGATTTGGGGAATGTGGCCGGGCTCACGTTGGCCGCGCTCACGCGTCAGCTTCCAGATCGGGCGGCACGAGAGCCGCGCTCAGTCCTTGTCCGGAAGCCTCGGTCATCTCCGACCGGCGGCGTCGCGATGGCAGCACACCCTCTGGCCGGAAGATCATCATGACGACAAGGGCGATGCCGAACACGAGGACGCGATATTCATCGAAGCCGCGGAAGCGCTCGGGGAGCCAGGCCACCATGAAGGCGCCCAAGATCACGCCGAACAGGTTTCCGGACCCGCCGAGCACGACCGCGGCGACGACGAGGATCGAGACCTGATAGCTGAAGAGCGTCGGGTCGATGTGGTTGGCCTGCGCCGCGAAGTACACCCCGCCGGCGCCCCCGACGGCGGCACCGATGGCGAACGCCCAGAGTCGGAAGCGATAGGTCGGCACCCCCATGAGCTCGGCGACGTCTTCGTCCTCGCGGATGGCGATCCACGCCCGCCCGACCCGGCTTCGCTCCAAGCGTCGCACGACCCACACCGCGACGAAGATGCCGAGGAGGACGAGATACCAGTACGGCTTGTAGTCGATGACCCCGTACGTGAGCGCCTTGATGTGGTCGATCGATGGAGGGTGGGGGAGCGCCGAGATCCCCTGGGCGCCGCCGTCGAACTTCAGGTTGGTGGCCGTCTGGGAGATGATGAGCCCGAAGCCCAGCGTGACGATGGCGAGGTAATCGCCGCGCAGTCGGAGCGTCGGCGCCCCGAGGACCAGACCGGCGATGGCGGCGGCCACGATCCCGATCGGAAGGATGAGCCAGAAGTCCAAGTGGTCTCTGGTGGCGAGGATGCCGAAGCTGTAACCGCCGACGGCATAGAACGCCACGTAGCCGAGGTCGAGCATGCCGGCCTGACCGACGACCACGTTGAGCCCGATGGCCATCAGGGTGTACACGCCGATGTCTTCGGACAACACGTTTGGCCAGTCGCTTTGCGGTGTCATGATCCTGGCCACCGGCCCGCTGGGGACGACGATGGCGAGCACGGCGAAGAGGGCCGCGACGAGGATCGCCTTCGACCACAGGGGTTGGGTCGCCCAAAAGCGCGAAAACCGCCCGCTCGTCATACCCGAGCCCGCGTCAACGACTCCCCCAAGATGCCCGTGGGTCGGAAGAGCAGGACCACGACGAGGACGGCGAACACCACCGGGTTTTCCCATTGGGTGCCAAAGATGCTCGAGCCGTAGAACTCGAGCAGGCCGATGGTGAGCCCGCCGAGGAGCGCCCCGCGCAGGTTGCCGATGCCTCCGAGGACCGCGGCCGTGAACGCTTTGATCCCGGGCAGCTGTCCGACCGTCGCCTGCGTGTAGGCGTAGTGGACACCAAAGAGGGTGGCGGCGACGCCGGCCATCACCCCACCGATCAGGAAGGTGTACATGATCACCCGGTCGAGGTTGACCCCCATCAAGGTCGCCGTCTCCGGGTCCTGGGCCACGGCCCGGATTCCCCGACCCAGCTTCGTGGTCGAGACCAGGCGGTCGAGCGCGACCATCATCGCCAACGCCGTGACCACGACGAGGACGTCGTCGGACGTGACCTGGGCCACCCCGAGTCGGAACATGACGGCGTGGCCCATGAGCGTCGGGAACGGCACGGGATCAGTCCGGGGATGCCCGGGCTTGCCGACGACGAAGAGAGCGAAGATCTGCTGAAGCGCGAACGACATCCCGATCGCTGATATCAAGGCGGCCAGCCGACTCGACCCTCGTCTGCGCAAGGGGCGATAGGCGATCAGCTCGAGCATCAACGCCGTCGCCCCCGATGCGACCATGGCAGCCAGCGCGCACAGGAGCAGCGCACCCATGAGCTCGACGCCGCCCGGGAGTCGGTGGATGTCGAGGAGATTGAGGACTCCGAGCATGGCCATCGTGCCGACCATGAACACCTCGCTGTGGGCGAAGTTGATCAGCTTCAGCACGCCGTAGACCATGGTGTAGCCCAACGCAAACAGGGCGTAGATGCTGCCGAGGACGAGACCGTCGACGGTGGATGGCCAGAACTCGGTAACGAAACCGTGGAGGTTCATCGGTCCCGATCACCTCCCGCCGATCGGAGCACGGGCGACTAGCTGGTGGTGCCGATTTGGACCAGCTTCCCGCCCTCGACCTTGTAGACGTAGATCGTTCCGCCGGCGACGTTGCCGTCGGGGAGGAACTTCAGGGTCTTGGTGATCCCCTGCCAGCTACTGGTGGCCAGGTAATTGTTGATCGCCGTTGCGGTCGTGGCGCCCGACTTGATCGCGGCGAGCACGAAGTTCGTCGCGTCGTAGGCTTCCGCCGAGTAGATGGCCGGGGGTTCGGACCACATGGCCTGGTAGGCGGAGACGAACGACTTGGCCGCCGGGTTTTGTGTCTCGTCGGCGCACGCGCAACTCAGGTAGGCGCCTTCGGCGGGGGCACCGCCGGCGTCGGTGACAAACATGGCGTCTTCTGACCCGTCCCCCGACATGAAGAGGCCGGTGTAGCCCGCCGCTCGCAGCTGCTTGACGAGGCGCCCGGCGGCGTCGTAATACCCGCCGTAAAACACGGCGGCCGCCTTGGAGGCGACGACCTTGTTGACGGTGGACCCGTAGTCGGCACCGTTGGGGTCGACATGGTCGGTGACGGCGACGGTGCCGCCCTCCTTCGTGACTTGGGGGATGACGTTTTGCGCCAGGCCAGCGCCGTAGGTCGAGTTGTCATCGATGACGGCGACGGTCGACGCGTGCAAGGTGTTGACGAGGTAGTCGGCGTCACCGACCCCCTGGAAGCTGTCGTCGGCGAGCGCACGGTGGAAGAACTTGTAGCCGTGCTGAGCCAACTTGACGTTGGTCGCCGACGGCGTGATGTTGGGAATGCCTGCCTGCTCGAAGATCGGATCGGCCGCCGCCGATTCACCCGAGAAGGCGGGGCCGATCACGGCGACAACCTTGTCGGAGATCAACGTATTGGCGCCGTTGTTGGCCTGCGAAGGATCGCCCTGGCTGTCGAAGTCGACGACCGTGGCCTTCACGGCAGGGTTGGTCGCGTTGTACTGGGACACGGCGAGCTTCTCGCCCCACTCGATGTTATCTCAGAGGATGCCGGCGTCGAGGGACGCGGCCACGGTTGCTCCCAGCTCGCCGGCCGCCGCGGCGTGCGCGGGCAGGAGGGCGCCGACGACTGCGAGGGGAGGGGCGATCTGGCGCCACCGCAGACCGGCGACGATCCGCTCGACACTCGAGATGGCCCCGCTGGTGTCGGTGTCGCCCTTCACCACGAGGGCATAGGGGAGGCCGGCGGTGTGGTCGAGGCACGGCTGGTAGATGCGCTCGAAGAAGTCTTTGAGGGCGCCGCTCATGTAGCCGAAGTTGGCCGGGGTGAGGAGTACGACCGCCTCGGCCCACAGCACGTCAGCCGCAGCGGCATCGAAGGCCCCGAGACTGCGCACCGAAACGGTGTCAGGGGCTGCCGACGACGCGCCGGCGACGACGGAGTCGCGCAACTCGGATGTGGACCCGGTGCGGGAATGGTGGACGACGAGAAGGTGTCGGGCCACCCGCCCGATGGTAGGTGTCGCTCAGCCGGCCATGGCCGCCCGGTAGGCAACCCGGCGCCGGGAGACCGTCGCCGAGCGGGCCGACAGGGGCGTGATCGCCTCGGGGTCGAGTTGGGCGTTGACGCCATCTCGGAGCAGCTCGATGGCCTCGGTCCGCAGCTGCGAGATGCGGGACTGGGTGACGCCCAGCTCGTCGGCGATCTCGCTGACGGTCCGCTCCTCGAAGAAGTAGCCCCGGACGACAACGCGGAGCCGCTCGGGCAGGGCGTCGATGGCCTTGGTGACACACTCGGCCCGCTCCTGGCGCAGCAGCTCTTCCTCCGGGTCGCCGTCGGCGGTCGGAAGCAGGGCCTCGGCGCTGTGGTCGGCGACGAGGGAGTCGAAGTTGAGGACGACGGCCCGATGCACGTCGTCGGTCAGATGCGCGAGCGCCCCGACGGTGAGGCCGGCGGCGTCAGCGACCTCGGTCGATGTCGGCGGCCGGCCCAGGCTGGCGGTCAGCTTCTCGGTGGTAGAGGCGACGGCGCGGGCCCGGCTGCGGACAGGCCGGCTGGCCCAGTCGTGGGCGCGCAGCTCGTCGATGAGCCCGCCCCGGATGCGGGTGGCGGCATAGCGCTCGAAGGGCACGCCGCGGGACTCGTCGAATTGACGGGCGGCCATCGCCAGGCTGGCCATGCCGGCGGAAACGAGGTCGTCGCGGCACACGTAGGAGGGCACCCGCTTGGCGGTCTGCGACACCAACTTGTGAACCAGGTCCATGTGCTCCCGCACGAGCGTGTCCTCGATGGACGATGTGCGGGAGGAGGCGGGGGAAGCGGTGATGGGCACATACCGATCATCTGCCCCTCGGCCCGTCAGCGTTAGACCCCGTACGTGTCATTTGTGCTGGTCAGCGGCTGGTATCCGTCACTACCCGACCGGACTAGTCAGGGGCACTACCGTCGGGGGTATGGCCCGAGCCCGCTCGTCGCGCGAGGAAGGCTTCACGGCGCACCCGCTGGTGCCGTCACCGTGGCCCAAGGGCATCGACCGCGACCGCATCCCTCGCCATGTGGCCTGTGTCATGGATGGCAACGGGCGTTGGGCAACCCAGCAGGGTCTGCCCCGCACCGAAGGTCACCGCGCCGGTGAGGAGTCCCTCTTCGACGTGGTCGAAGGGGCTCTCGATCTGGGTCTGTCCTGGCTCTCGGTCTACGCCTTCTCGACCGAAAACTGGCGGCGTCCGGCCGACGAGGTGCGCTTCCTCATGCACGTGATGAGCGACACCATCTTGGGCAAGCGCCGCGACGAACTGCACGAGCGAGGCGTGCGCGTCACCTTCGCCGGGCGGCGCGACTGGCGGGTGCCGAAGCGGGTGCTGCGTCACATGGACGAGGTCGCGGAGCTGACAAGGGACAACAAGCAGATGACGTTTTGCATCGCCTTCAACTACGGCGGCCGAGCCGAGATCGTCGACGCCGTGAAGGCGCTCGTCGCCCAGGGCGCCAAGCCCGACCAAATCGACGAGAAAGCCATCGCCGCCCACCTCTACCAGCCGGCCATGCCCGATCCCGATCTGGTGATCCGCACGTCGGGCGAGTACCGCGTGTCCAACTTCTTGCTCTGGCAGTTGGCGTACAGCGAGCTGGTCTTCACCGACACCCTCTGGCCCGACTTCCGACGCGAAAATCTGTTCGCCGCCGTGCGGGAGTTCCAGGGCCGTGACCGCCGCTTCGGTGCCATAAACGGGTGAGGCTCTATCGCGACCGCGGGGTCGTGTTGCGGACCTACCGACTAGGCGAGGCCGACCGCATCGTGGTGATGCTGACCGAGGGTCACGGCAAGGTCCGGGCCGTCGCCAAAGGCGTGCGCAAGACCAAGAGCCGCTTCGGTAGCCGGTTGGAGCCGACGAGCCACGTGAGCCTGCTCCTCCACGAGGGCCGCGAGCTCGACATCGTCAACCAGGCCGAGACCATCGAGCATCACCCCAACATTCGTGAGGATCTCAACCGCCTGGCCAAGGCGACGGCGGTGATCGAGGCCGTCGACCAGATCGCCCAGGACCGCGAGCCGTCGCCCGCCCTCTACCGCATGGTCGTCGGTGCGCTCAAAGCCCTCGACGAAACGGACTCGCCATTGCTGCTCGCCGGCTTCTACTGGAAGCTTCTCGCCGCCGAGGGCCTGAGCCCGCTTCTCGACATGTGCGCCGGCTGCGGCGGCCCGGGCCCGTTCGTCGCCTTCGATCTCGGTGAGGGTGGCGTGCTCTGCACCAACTGTCGCCGGGGCGTACCCATCACGAGCCAGGCTCAGGAACTGTTGAGACGGATCCTCGAGGGCGAGCTGAAGACGGCGCTCGCCGAGCCGCCCAGCCCCGCGACGCGCGAGGTTGACGCGCTCGCCACGGCGGCGATGGAGGCCCACCTGGAGCGCCGGCTGCGTTCAATCGCCGTCCTCGAACGGGAGTAGCCCCGCTACTCTCGCCCCTCATGCCCGCGACGGACATGGACCAGATCGTCAACCTGTGCAAGAGCCGCGGCTTCGTGTATCAGTCGGCGGAGATCTACGGCGGCTTCCGCTCGACGTACGACTATGGCCCGCTCGGCGTCCTGCTCCTGCGCAATGTCAAGGACGCCTGGTGGCGCTCGATGGTGCAGTTGCGCGACGACGTCGTCGGGCTCGACGCCGCCATCCTCGGCCCGCCCGCGGTGTGGAAGGCGAGCGGCCATCTCGACACGTTCACCGACCCCCTCGTCGACTGCCGCAAGTGCAAGGAGCGGTGGCGGGCCGACCATCTCCCCGAGCCCGACCCCAAGGATCAAAAGGTCCACTGCCCCAACTGCGGGAGCACGGACCTCACCGAGGCGCGCGCCTTCAACCTGATGTTCAAGACCCACGCCGGACCCGTCGACGACGAGTCGACGGTTGCCTATCTGCGGCCCGAGACGGCGCAGGGCATGTTTCTCAATTTCAAGAACGTGATCCAGACCACACGCACCAAGCCGCCGTTTGGCATCGCCCAGATCGGCAAGAGCTTCCGCAACGAGATCACGCCCGGCAACTTCGTCTTCCGCACCCGCGAGTTCGAGCAGATGGAGATGGAGTTTTTCGTGCCGCCGGCCGACTCCAAGCACTGGTTTGAGTACTGGGTCGAGCAACGCCATCAGTGGTTCACCGACCTCGGCATCCCGCCCGAGATGCTCAGGATCCGGCCCCACGATCCCGAAGAGCTGAGCCACTATTCGATCGGCACCTCCGACATCGAGTTCACCTTCCCCTGGGGGTGGGGCGAGCTCGAGGGGATCGCCCAGCGCACCGACTTCGACCTGAAGGCGCACGCCGCGGCCTCGGGCGAGACCCTCGACTGGTTCGACCAGGCGAGCGGTGAGCGATACGTCCCCTATGTCATCGAGCCGGCCGTCGGGGCGACACGTTCGATGATGGCGTTCCTGATCGCCGCCTACGACACCGACGAGGTCGGTGGCGAATCGCGCACCGTCCTGCGCCTGCACCCGCGCCTCGCGCCCTACAAGGTCGCCGTCCTTCCGCTGTCCAAGAAGGACACGCTGACGCCGACGGCGCGCGAGGTCCTCGCCCTCCTCCAGCCCCACCTCATGTGCGACTACGACGAGACGCAATCCATCGGTCGCCGCTACCGCCGCCAGGACGAGATCGGGACGCCCTGCTGCGTCACCGTCGACTTCGAGTCGATCGAGGACCGCGCCGTCACCGTGCGGGACCGCGACACCACCACCCAGGTCCGCGTCCCGATCGCCGACCTCCTGGAGCACTTGCGTTCGTCGATGAACCTCTAGAACCTTAGGGAATGGCCGCGCTGCGACCCGGCCACATTCCCCACGTCTTAGGATCGAACCATGGCTCCCCGTTACGTCTTCGCTTTCGACCACAAGCACCGCAAGCCGCCCATGGAGATGAAGGACCTCCTTGGCGGCAAGGGCGCCAACCTGGCCGAGATGACGTCGGTGCTCGGGCTACCCGTCCCGGCTGGGTTCACGATCTCGACCGACGCGTGCCGGGCCTACATGGACGGCGGGTGGCCCGAGGGGCTCGACGGTGAGATCGCCAAGCATCTCAAGGCGCTCGAGAAGGCGATGGGTCGAGCGTTGGGCGACCCCGTCGATCCGCTGCTCGTGAGCGTGCGGTCCGGCGCCAAGTTTTCGATGCCCGGGATGATGGACACTGTCCTCAATCTCGGGCTCAACGACGAGAGCGTCGAGGGGTTGGCCAAGCAGACGTCGGACGAGCGGTTCGCGTACGACAGCTACCGGCGGTTCATCCAGATGTACGGGCGGATCGTATTGGAGGTCGACGGCAAGTTGTTCGATGACGCCTTCGAACACGCCAAGGAGAAGAGCGGCGCGCTCAGCGACGCCACCATCCCCGCGGGCGCGCTGCACGGTCTGATCACCACCTATAAGAGGATCGTCGAGGAGGAGACGGGCAAGGCCTTCCCGCAGGAGCCGATCGAGCAGCTGCGAGGGGCCATCGAGGCGGTCTTCCGTTCGTGGAACGGTGCCCGTGCCTTCGCCTACCGGGTCCGCGAGCGCATCCCGCACGACTTGGGGACCGCCGTCAACGTGCAGGCGATGGTGTTCGGCAACCGCGACGACAACTCCGGTACCGGCGTCGGCTTCACGCGTGATCCCGCGACCGGCGAGACCGGCAGCTACGGCGACTTCTTGGTCAACGCGCAGGGCGAGGACGTCGTGGCCGGGATCCGCAACACCGAGCCGCTGTCGGCGCTCGCGACCGCCTTTCCCGCCGTGTACAAGGAGTTGCTGGCCATCTTCGCCCGGCTCGAGGGTCACTACCGGGACATGTGCGACACCGAGTTCACCATCGACCAGGGCAAGCTGTGGATGCTCCAGACGCGGGTCGGCAAGCGCACCGGCGCCGCCGCGTTGCGGATGGCCGTCGACATGACGAAGGACCGCAAGATCCGTCTCACTCGGGAGGAGGCCATCGGTCGGGTGACGGCCGAGCATCTCGATCAGGTCCTGCACCCGCAGTTCGCCGCCGGTGGTCACAAGGTGTTGGCTCGCGGCTTGGCCGCCAGTCCGGGCGCCGCCGTCGGCGCCGTCTACTTCACCGCCGACGACGCGGCTTCGGCGGCGGAGCGTGGGGAGAAAGTCGTCCTCGTCCGCACCGAGACCTCTCCCGAGGACGTGCACGGGATGATCGTCGCCGAGGGCATCCTGACGTCGCGGGGTGGGCTCGTGTCGCACGCCGCGGTCGTGGCCCGTGGTTGGGGCAAGCCGGCCGTCGTGGGCGCCGAGGCGGTGCGCATCGGCTCCGACTCCTTCACCGTCGGCGACGTCACCGTGCACCAGGGCGACGTCATCTCTGTCAACGGCACGACGGGCGAGGTGATCCTCGGTCGCGTCGACCTGTCGGCGGCCGAGCCGCCGGCCGAGTTCGGCGTCATCCTGAAGTGGGCCGACGAGATCCGCAAGGGCCACCTCGCCGTGCGCGCCAACGCCGACAACGGGCCCGACTCGGCCAACGCCCGGCAGTTTGGCGCCGAGGGGATCGGGCTGTGCCGAACCGAGCACATGTTCCTGGCCGACGATCGGCTGCCCATCGTGCGACGCATGATCCTGGCGTCCACGCCGGCCGAGGAAACCGCGGCCCTCGAGGAGCTGCGGGTCGCCCAGAAGGCTGACTTCATCGAGATCCTCGAGGCCATGGACGGGCTGCCCGTCTGCGTCCGACTCCTCGACCCGCCCCTGCACGAGTTCCTGCCGCACACCGAGGAGCTTGCCGTCAAGGAGGCGACCGTCGGGTTGAACGATGAGGAGAAGAAGCTCTACCAGGCCGCGCGCGATTGGCAGGAGGCCAACCCCATGATCGGCACCCGAGGCGTGCGCCTGGGTGTGGTCAAGCCCGGCTTGTACGCCATGCAGGTCCGGGCCCTGGTGGAAGCTGCGGTGGCGCGGGCGGCGGCCGGCGGCAAGCCCAAGGTCGAGGTCATGATCCCGCTCACCGTGACCCGCGAGGAGCTGGCACTGGCCCGCTCGTGGGTGTCGGACGCCATCGTCGTGGCCAAGAAGGCGGCCGGGATCAAGAAGGGTCTCGACATCACCATCGGCACCATGATCGAAACGCCGCGCGCGGCCATCCGGGCCGACGAGATCGCCGAGGTCGCCGACTTCTTCAGCTTCGGCACCAACGACCTCACCCAGCTCACCTTCGGCTTCAGTCGCGACGATGTGGAGAGCCGGATGATGCCGGCCTACTTGGAGTTGGGGCTGCTGAAGCGCAACCCGTTCGAGACGATCGACGCGGGCGGCGTCGGCGAGCTCGTCTTCCTGGGTGCCTCTCGGGGTCGGGAGACCAAGCCCGGCCTCAAGCTCGGCGTCTGCGGTGAGCATGGTGGCGACCCCGAGTCCATCGACCTCTTCTACCGGGCCGGCCTCAACTACGTGAGCTGCTCGCCTTACCGGGTGCCGATCGCCCGGCTGGCGGCGGCTCAGGCCGTCCTGGCCCACGCCGACCCGAAGGTCTGAGTCTCCTGGGCTGGGCCTGACTAGTCAGGCGCGGTCGCAAAATGCCCCACTCGGGCTATAGGGACGTAGGGGCGTTCTTGTCATGCTCTGAGTGGGATCAAGGAGGCCAACGTTGTCGCTCAGCGCCACACGCTCACGCCGGGACAGGCAGGACGGATCGGACGTGCAGGTCGCCGCGCGGTCGCTGCTGGACGTTCGCGGGCTGAGCGTCCGGACGGACGACGGGACGCTCGTCCTCGACGACGTCAGCTTCGCCATCGAGCCCGGATGGGTCGTCGCCGTCGTGGGCCCCACCGGGGCCGGGAAGTCCACCCTTCTCAACGCGCTGACCGGCATGACGCCGATCGACGGCGGGACCGTCGCGCTGGCCGGCGTCGAGCAGGCGAAGTGGGACACCACGTTGCGCCGCCGCATCGGCTACGTCCCCCAGGAGGACGCCCTGCACGGGCAGCTCTCCCTCCAGCGCACGCTCGACTACGCGGCCGTGTTGCGGTTGCCGTCCACGCTCGACCAGGCCGCCCGCGATGAGCGGGTGCGGACCGTTCTCAACGATCTGGGTCTCGCCGCCCACGCCCACCTCGCCGTCTCGTCGCTGTCGGGAGGCCAACGCAAGCGGGCCAGCGTGGCCGTCGAGCTCCTCGCCGGCGCCGACTTGCTCGTCCTCGACGAGCCGACCTCCGGGCTTGATCCGGGCTATGAGAAGTCGGTCCTTGCCATGCTCCGGGCCATCGCCGAGGCCGGTCGGACCGTGCTGACGGTGACGCACAGCGCCCAGGCGCTGACCATGTGCGACCGGGCCTTGTTCCTTGCGCCCGGTGGCCGGGTCGCCTTCTTCGGGCCTCCCGCCGAGGCCCTCGCCTACTTCGACCGCGACGACGTGGCCGACGTCTTCCTGGCCCTCGATGCCGGTCGCGGCGACGGGTGGAAAGAACAGTTCCGGGCCCACCCCGCCTACCGGCAGTACGTGTCGGCGGCGGGGTCGGTGGCTGGGCCCTCGGGCGGGTCCTCGGGCGGGTCCTCGGCTGGGCCCTCGGGCGGGCCGGCGGGCGGGTCCGCGGCTGGGCCCTCGGCTGGGTCCGGCGCGGTCTCGCTCAGCGAGCCGCCCCGGCCGGGCTCGCAGCTCTCCATCCTGATCCGCCGGCACCTCGACCTGCTGCGCGCCGACCACCGTCACCTGGCTCTGTTGGTCAGCGAGGGCCCGGTCCTTGGCATCCTCCTGTGGGCCGTACTGGCTGTCCATGGACTCCACCCGGCGAGTGCGCAGGGGGCGGCCAAGGTCCTTGCGCCCGACGCAGTGAGCGCGGCCTTGTTCATCGCCGTCAGCGCCACGTGGCTCGGCGCCACCAACGCCGTCCGGGAGATCGTCAAGGAGCACCGGATCCTCCAGCGGGAGGAAGGCGCAGGCCTGTCGGTCGGGGCCTACGTCAGCGCCAAGATGGCTGTCCTCGGCGCCATGTCCATGGTGCAGACGGCGATCCTGGTCGTCATCGCCACTGGGCGCGAGGCCGTCCCGGCGCACGGCGCCGTCCTTACCCCGGGCCTGCTGGAGCTCGCCGTCAGCGCCGCCCTCGTCGCCGCCGCATCGGTGGCGCTCGGGCTGGCCATCTCGGCGCTGGTCAGCTCCCCCGAGAAGGCGCTCACGGTCCTGCCGATCGTGCTCGTCGCCCAGCTCGTGTTCTCGGGCGCATTCGTCTCGCTGGCGGCGCCCGGTCTGCACCAGGTCGCCGACCTCACCATCGCCCACTGGGGAGTCGTGGCCATCGAGGCCACCGTCACCGGCAACGCCGCTTCATGGTGGTCGTCGGTCATCGCCCTCGTCGCTCTCATCGCTGTCTGTCTCGCGGCCACCAATTTCCTCGTTGCCCGTCGGCTGCACCCCGGCAGGGTCGTGGACCTGACCGAGGATGGCGGTGCCCCTGAGCCTCGGCGCTTCGGCGTGCTCGGTCGTCCCCTCGCCATGGCGGTGGCGGCAGCCATTGCCATTGCCGGTGTGGCCGGAATCATCGACCTCGGCTCGAATCAGGGAGGTTTCACCCTCCGGTCGCCCCTGGCGGCGGCGGCGACGGTCAACCACACGGGCCACGTCGGTCACGGTCTCTCCTCGTCCTCGGCCGCTGCGTCTGCCGCCGCCTTGGCGGCGGCCACGGCGGCGGCCAAAGCCGCCGCCCGGACCGCTCAAACCGAGGCGCTCGAGCTCGCCGCCGCACGGTTGGAGATTCTCAAGGGGCTGACCGGTGGCAGTGGGGCCATCTCGCCCGCCGAGCTCGCCGCGGCCGCGGCCAGCGTGGCGGCGAGCGAGGCGGACCCGTCCACCACGACGGCGGCGTCGACGGTTCTGCCCACGACGTCGGGTGCCTCGGCTGCCGGCGCCGCGACGTCGGGCGCCTCGAGTTCGGACTCGGACTCGACCGGCGCGTCGAGCTCGCAACCGCAGTGGGCCAACTTCTCGGCGATGGTCGCCGAGTGGCAGGCCGAGCATCAGGGCGGGTCCCGCACCGGCTCCGGGTCCAGCGGGGCATCTGGTTCGTCGGGCGCCTCCGGGTCGAGCGGGGCCTCGGGCGCCTCTGGGTCGAGCGGCGCCTCGGGTGCCTCCGGGTCGAGCGGCGACTCGGGTGCCTCCGGGTCCAGCGGGTCGTCCGGGGTCTCCGGGTCATCCGGGGCCTCGGGTGCCTCCGGGTCGAGCGGTGCCTCCGGGTCGAGCGGGGCCTCCGGGTCGAGCGGCGCCTCGGGTGCCTCCGGGTCGTCCGGCGACTCGGGGTCGTCCGGCGACTCGGGTGCCTCCGGGTCGAGCGGGTCGGCCGGGTCTAGCGGGGGGTCTGGGGCGTCGGGCTCAAGTGGCGGCTCCGGCGGCTCCGGCGGCTCCGGGTCGTCCGGCCCTTCCGGGTCGAGCGGGGCCTCTGGTTCGAGTGGCACTTCGGGATCGACTGGATCCTCTGGGTCATCCGGGTCGTGACCCGAGTCATCACCCCGGTCGTCAAACGGGACGCCTCGAGCCGAAGCGCTCATGGGACGTACGGTTTAGGGGGTCCGGGGCGCTAAACCGTACGCGCGGCGAGCGCTCGGCCACGGCGGGGCGCCCGAGGTAGCGCGTTTTGCGGCGCCACGAGACGGCGGCGCGCGGGCGCCGCGCGGAGGGCGGGGACGGTCGTGACCGGGGCGCGGGCGGCGCTGGTACCGTCGATAAACCGTGGGCATCGTCGACGAAGACATCGCCCGGGTGAGGGAGGCGACCGACGCCGCCGTCGTCATCGGCGAACAGGTAGCCCTCCGCCGGAACGGCAACCGCCTGGTCGGCCTTTGTCCGTTCCACGCCGAGAAGTCACCCTCATTCTCCGTCAACGCCGCCGAGGGCCTGTGGTACTGCTTCGGCTGCCAGGCCCGCGGCGACGTGATCACGTTCGTGCGCGAGACCCAGCACCTCGATTTCGCGCAGGCGGTCGAGTGGCTGGCGGCCCGGGCGGGCATTCAACTCCGTTACGACACGCCCGGCGCCAACCGGGATCAACAACGCAAGGGCGCGCTCACCGATGCCATGACCCGCGCCGTGGAGTGGTACCACCAGCGTCTCTTGACGGGGCCCGACGCAAAGACCGCTCGCGGCTACCTGCGCGAGCGCGGGTATGACGGCGACGTGGTCAGGGCGTTCAAGTTGGGGTGGGCCCCTGAGGGGTGGGATGAGTTGAGCCGGGCCCTCGCCGCCATGGAGATCCCGGCCGACGCCGTGCGCGACGCCGGTCTGGGTTTCGTCAACAAGGCCGGTCGGCAGATGGATGCCTTTCGCAGCCGGGTCATGTTCCCCATATTTGACACGGACGGGAAGCCGGTCGCCTTCGGGGGGCGCATCCTTCCTGGCGGCGACGGGCCCAAGTACAAGAACTCCCAGGAGGGCCCGCTCTACAGCAAGCGCCGCATCCTGTATGGGCTCAATTGGGCCAAGGGCGACGTCGTGGCGGCCGGCGAGGTCATCGTGTGCGAGGGGTACACCGACGTGATCGCCTTCCATCGGGTCGGGCTGGCGCGGGCCGTGGCGACGTGCGGGACGGCGCTGGCCGACGAGCACATGGCAAGGCTCAAAAACTTCGCCCGGCGGATCATCCTCGCCTACGACGCCGACGGCGCCGGCCAGGGGGCGGCCGAGCGGTTTTACGCCTGGGAGCACAAGCTGGAGCTCGACATCCACGTGCTGCAACTCCCGGAGGGCACCGACCCGGGCGAGTTTGGGGCGCGTGATCCTGAGGGGCTGCGGGAGGCGGTGGCGAACGCTCGACCATTCCTGGCGTTTCGGCTCGACCGCATTCGGGGCGGCGCCGACCTGTCGACTCCTGAGGGTCGATCCCGCTACTCGGAACGGGCGCTCGAGGCCATCGCCGCTCACCCCAGTGACTTGGTTCGAGACCAGTACGTGATGCAGGTGAGCGATTGGGCTCGGGTGCCCGCGGATCGTCTGCGCCAGCGGCTGAACGAGATCCGCAGTCGGCCGCCGGCCGTCCCTGCGGCCCGGGCCCCTGGCGCCACCCGGCCGACCGGCGCGGGGTCGCCCGCCGCGGCGCCGAACGAGGACCGAGGGGGGTGGGAGGGACGTGAGGGTTGGGAGGCCGCTCCGGCCGCGTCCGACCCGGCCCGCAAGACTGCGTCCACGGGCAGACGTCCCGTCGTGGTGGGGGGCAGAGCTGAGATGGAAGCGCTCCGTTGGGCGATCCACCGACCCGAGGCGGTAGCCCTCCGGCTCGATGCCTTCTTGCGGCCCGACGTGGTCGCCGGTCCGCTGGAGGACGTCCTCTTCGAGGCGCCGCTGCACCGCGCTGCTTTCGAGGCGTTGTTGGCGGCACCGACGTTGGGTGAGGCGATCGATCGCGCTGACCCGGACGTCGCCGATCTTCTCCACCGCCTCGCCGTCGAGGAGCCCGAGGAGGATGCCGACCCGGACGACGCGCTCACGATCATTGTGCGCCTGGCGTGCGAACGGAAGCTCGCCGATATCTACGCCGACGCCCGAATCAATCAGAGCGGCGTGAACCTGGCCTGGCCGAAGCAGCAGATGGAGGCGCTCTCGGATCCCGAACACCGCGTCGAGGCCGCCACCCAGTTGTTAGGGTGGCTTACCGGAGCCGGTCATACGGAGGCGCCAGAGGAGGGTCGATGACAGAGGGCACGGGGCTCTCGACAGGGGACGGGACACCTGCGGTCCTCGCCTCCGGCGACTTCCTCGCCATTCTCGACGCCGGTCGGCTGAAGCATCACCTGACGTTGGACGACGTGATGCCTGCGCTGCGGGAGGTCGAGCTGACGGCCGAGTTGATCGGCGCCGTCACCGACTGCATCCGTGAGGCGGGCATCGAGTTCGACGCCGAGGGGGTGGTGGCCGCCATTGACGCCCTCGACGTAGCCACAGGGCTCGATGCTCCCCAGGCACTGGCCGAGGTGGTGGCTATCGAGATGGGGCTGACCGAGGCCCCGGTCATCGAGATCCCGGTCGCCGGCATCGCCAGCACCGCCGCGGTCGCGGGCCGGGCCGCCCCGGGGCGGACGCCCACGACGCCGCGTCGCGCCCGACCGCCCGCCGTCGATCGCATCCTCACCGACGACGGTGGCAGTTCGGGCTCGGGCGCCGATCCGGTGCGGTTTTATCTCAAGGAGATCGGCAAGGTCGCGCTGCTCTCCGCCGACGAGGAGGTGTCCCTCGCCAAGCGGATCGAGCTCGGAGCGGCCTCCGAGCTCCGCCTGGCCGAACGAGCGGCGGTCGTCGAATCGGGCGGCCTCCCGAGTGCGCTGTCGGACGCCGAACATCGTCTGCTGACGCGTCATGTGCGCGACGGCGAGGTAGCCAAGTCGAAGTTGATCGAGGCCAACCTGCGCCTCGTCGTGTCGATCGCCAAGCGCTATCGCAACCGTAACCTCGCGTTCCTCGACCTCATCCAGGAAGGCAACCTCGGGCTCATGCGGGCGGTCGAGAAGTTCGACCACACCAAAGGGTTCAAGTTCTCGACGTACGCGACATGGTGGATCCGCCAGGCCATCACGCGGGCGATCGCCGATCAGGCCCGCACCATTCGCATCCCCGTCCACATGGTCGAAACGATCAACAAGGTGGTGCGGGTCCAGCGCCAGCTCCTCCAAGAGTTCGGCCGCGAGCCGACGGTGGAGGAGGTCGCCGAACGCTCCGAGATGACGCCCGCTCGCGTCCGCGAGATCCTCCGCCTCAACCAGGACACGGTGTCGCTCGAGCAGCCGATGGGCGACGAGGACGGCTTCAGTCTGTCCGATGTGATCGAGGATGCTGATGCTGAGGTGCCGCCCGACGCGGCCGCTCGCGCCATGCTCAACGAGGCCGTCAAAGATGCCCTCTCGCAACTCTCCGAGCGTGAGCAAAAGGTGGTCCGCCTCCGCTTCGGACTCGACGACGGGCACATGCGCACGCTGGAGGAGGTCGGCCGCGAGTTTGGTGTCACCCGCGAGCGCATCCGCCAGATCGAGGCCAAGACGCTCGCCAAACTGCGCCATCCGATCCGCAGCCAGCGGCTCCGCGACTACCTCGAAGAGGAGTAGGCGACGGCGGGGAATATGGCCCCGCGGCCCTCAAGCGTCGACGAGCAACTTGCGTCGGAAGAGGTTGAGCACCTGGTCGAGGGCGTCTCGTGTCGGCGTGCCCTCGCGGTCTTGGAGATGATGGGTCAACACCGAGTGCGCGCCCTTGGGATGATCGTGGGGGTTGCCTGCTGAGGAGTCGAGCTCGACGGAGATGAACTTGTCGCCCAGCTCCTCGCGCAGTCGAGCGAATCGCTCGCCTGGCGCCATGGGGTCGCCCGTGAATCGGAGTCCCAACACGCACAGGTCGTCCTCGGTCTCGCATCGGTGTTTGACCCGGGCCAGATCGGCGTCGGAGATCCCCAGATCGCGCTTCTGCTTCTTGGACACGGCGAAGGGGAGGGATGGTTGGCTCAGGACCGGCGCAAGCACGATGTCGTCAACCATCATGGCGAGGGCGAACCCTCCGGTGAAGCACATCCCGACCACGCCCACCCCCGGGCCGCCGCACTCGGCGTGGGCGTCGGCGGCGAGGGCTCGGAGCCACACGGTCACCGGGCTGGTCTTGCCCGTGGCCCAGCACGTGAACTCGCGCGAGACGCACGCCGGACCGAGGGACTTCAGGGTCGACACGGGCGTCGCCGCCTCCGGAACCTCACCGAAGAGGTGGGGCAGGACCGCTGTGCATCCGATGGCGACGACCCGCTGCCCGAAGGCAGCCACTTCCTCGGTGATACCCGGCATCTCGGCGATGACGATGACGGCCGGACCGGTGCCGGCGCGATAGACGTCGCGGGTTTTGCCGCTGGACGTGAAAGTGGTCTTGGTGTACCCGTCGAGCTCGCCCACTGTTGTTTTAGTTGGCGACGTAGGTCATGGCCGGGCCGGCCGCAGTGGGGGCGGGGCGGTCCAGGTTGATGACGTGGACGCGCTCGCGGCTGAGATCGATGACGGCTCGGGCCCTCCCGACCGCGGTCACGGCCTGTCCGATCTTGCGGTTGCGGGCCACCAACTTGAGGCCCCGATTGAGCTGCTGATAGCGCCCTCGGCCCGCCTTGGCGCCGAGGTAGTAGCCGGTGGAGATACCGAGGACGAGGCCGACACGAAACTTGGTCATAGCCCCTGATGTTTACTCTGTTGACACTCGAACGTGTGTTCGATAGTGTGGATAGCTGTGGGATACCGCGGGAAGGTCCGAGAGCAGGAGGCTGCTCGGGGCTGGGGGCATGACGATGCCGGATATTGCCGAGACCCTCGGCGTCTCGAAGTCGTCGGTCTCGCTGTGGACCCACGACGTTCCCTTTGTGGCCGGGCCCCGCCGCACGCAGAAGCGCGGTCCCAACATCTTGGAGCGCCAGAAGCTGGCGGAGATCGAGGCCATGGTCGAGCAGGGGCGGGCTTGGGTAGGGGAGCTCAGCGAGCGCGAGTTCCTGATGGCAGGCGTCGCCCTCTATGCCGGCGAGGGCAGCAAGACCGACGGCGTGGTGAGGTTTGCCAACAGCGATCCGCGCATGATGGCGTTCTTCGCCGCGCTCCGGCGCTTCTTCGAGGTCGACGAGTCCCGCCTTCGGATGTGTGTGTACCTCCACGAGGGTCTTGACCTGGATGCGGCGCAGCACCACTGGTCGACTGTCGCGCAAGTGCCCCTGCGCCAGTTCACCCGCGCCTATCGGGCGCGGGCCAATCCGAGCATCCGTACCTCGAAGCACCCGTACGGCTGCTCCTACTGAGCTACGGTTGCTCGCGAACCCATCGAGCGGTGATGGGATTGGTGGCCGCGCTGCTAGCCTGCGCCGGCGATATTCCGGGGTAGCTCAATTGGCAGAGCAAACGGCTGTTAACCGTTAGGTTCTGGGTTCGAGTCCCAGCCCCGGAGCTAGGGGTCGAAGCTTGGAGGTTCCGGGCGGGAAGCGCGGAGTAGGGTCGGCCGGCCGGGCCTGTAGCTCAGTGGTTAGAGCAGGGGACTCATAATCCCTCGGTCGCTGGTTCGATCCCAGCCGGGCCCACGCCGTCCCAGCCCGTACCTGCTGCTCAGCGGCCACGTTGCCGCCTTGTAGGGCAGCCCCTCGACCGAGCCGGAGGCCCGGTGAAAGGTCCGGGTCACCGTCGCCGCTTCGACTTTCGGCGCCGCTCCTCGCGGCTGGGCGCTCCAGGCATCCCGCCCGGGAGCTCGAGGCGCGGCTGGTTGCCGGCATGGCACCGGCAGAACCACTCGTCGGGCATCTGCACCTGAAGCACCCGCAACGTGCCCGGACCGGGGTGGAGGCGGGCGTACGCCTGCCATGCGGCACAGAGCCCGACCTTCACGCGGGATGGATGGACGGCGACCAGTCCGAACGACTCACCCTCTTCATCGACGGTCGTCCCAGCCTCGAAGCGCTCGCCCCGCACGACTCGGCTGGCCAGGCGGTCGAGAAGCTCGGCAGCCGGAGCGGTGTCGATGCCGGCGATCAACAGCTCGGGATGCAGCCGCTCGCTCAGGCCGATCGTGTACACCCAGGGCACCGAGCCCTCCACTGCGATCTGGGAGTAGCCCGCCCCCAGGATCGACAGGTGGGCCCACCGCATCCGCTCTTCCAACGTGACGCCGTCGCAAAGATCACACATGCACCGAGTGTGACTGGGGGGTGTGACATTTCATCAGCGCGTGGACCTGACGGCTGGACAGGAGCGCCGATGTTCCGGCGGACCCCCGACTCCTACCTTCCGCGAGTCCAACTCCACGGGTGGTGAAGATCGGGGCCACCACAAAAACCCTCGTCAGACGGTTAGGTCGGTCCGGCAACCACGGGGCCGGGACCTCATGGCTCGGGAGGCCACTCGGGCTGCCGCCGTCGCATGCGTGCGCGAGATCAGGCGATCGCCGCGTCGAGCTCGCCGAGGACGTCGTCGCCGACGGCGGCGGTGCCGCCATAGAGGTAGCCGCCGGTCAACGTCGCCGTGTTGGAGAGGTAGCCGGCGGTGGGTGTCGGTAGCGGCGCGCTCGCCCCGACCAGGAGCAGCGGCCCGCCGAGAGCGCCGATGTGCGCGGCGCCGGCGAGGGCGTCTGGGTAGTTCGTGCCCAGCGCCGCTCCGAACGTCGAGGGCGCTCCGAACAGCTGCTCGGCGACCTGGGCGGCGGTCGCATAACGGTCCGCGCCGAAAATGGGTGTCGCCGCCGGGTCGGCCGCCGCCGCTTCACCACCAACGGTGTACCGCTTGGGGGAGGGGTGAGCGCTCAGGTACGACGCCGTCTCCGGCGCCTGCGCGTCGCCGTCGGTCAACAACACCGCCCCTCCGAGGTGAGCGGCCGCCGCCCCGGCCGACAAGGCATCGGGAAAGTCCAGCCCGGTCGCCTCCAACACCGTCGCGGGGTCCGCCAAACCTTGGTACCAGGATCGGCTCAGGGTAACGGCGGCGCCACGAGTCCCGGTCTGACGGCGACCGAGATCAGGGTCGCCTTCCCGGAGGTGACCTCGGGAGCGTCCGAGTTGACCAACCTCGCTCCGCTGGTGGCCTTCTTCAACACCCATTTCGAGCTGTACGGCCGCCAGATCGTCCTGGCGCCCTTCCCCTCACAGCAGGGCACCCAGGCGTACGCCGCCAACGACGACGCGGTGAGCGCCACTGCTCAGAAGGCCGACGCTGAGCAGGCCGCGTCGCTGAATGTCCTCGCGGCCACCGACTTCACCGACAACGGCGGCGAATTGATCTCGGCTCTCCCCACCTATCTCGACACCCTCGCTAGCCACCGCGTCGTTGCCCTGGCCGGGGGCAACACGCCCCCGCTCACCAGCCCCCAGGACCTTCAGAGCCATGCGCCGTACGAGTGGACCTACGAGCCGACGTCGACGGACCTCTTCGCGAACTTCGGTCAGATGGTGTGCCGCGCCCTCGTCGGCCACAACGCCACTCATGCCTCCGCCTACGCGGATGTCACACGCAAGTTCGCACTCCTCCTTCCCGACCCGAGCATCACCGGCGGACCGCTCGCCGGTGAGAGCGCGCTCAGCAGCACGCTGGCTGGTTGTGGCGTGAGCGGGCTCCGGCAGGTGTATTACACAAACAGCACCAGTGACGTGGGCGCCTTGTCGGAGAGCTTCGTACAACTCAAGGCGGCTGGCGTGACGAGTCTGCTGTTCTATCCACTGTTCAGCGGCACCACCTTCCCTCCCGAGGTCGCGTCGACGGCCGCCTACGACCCGGAGTGGGTCACCTTGAGCTGGGAGCCCCTGATCACCGCCGACTTCGAGACCAACGGAACTCCCAACGAGACCAACAACACGTTCGGCATTGCCGAGTGGAACAGGCTTCTGCCCCTCTCGAGGATGCCGTGGGACGAGGCGTACCTCGAGGCCGGTGGCTTGGCTTCCAACACCTTCACGCTCGACGACGCCAACGACCTCTATCACGAGCTTCTGCTGCTCGCGTCGGGCGCCCAGATGGCGGGGCCGCGCCTCACCCCACAAACGTTCGCCCAGGCGCTCGCCGCGACGACCTTCGCCAATCCTGGCGCTGCCGCCGCCCCCTCGTACCAGGCGACCGTGGGGTTCGCCGCAACGAGCCACGCCATGGTCGACGACTACGCCGAATTCTGGTTTGATCCGAGCGGCAACGCCGCGTCGACACTCGAGGCCCTGCGCTCCCAAGCCGGAGACTCGTACCAGGATTTCTGTTACGTCGGCCTCGGCGCCCGCTGGTCGGACACCGACTGGCCCGATTCCGACAACTTCTACTCCAGCCCGTGCCGTTGAGGTCGCGCCACGTCCGGCTCGACTGTCATTTCCTGCCCCTCGCAGGGCGGGGCGCCTTCTTGACCGCCGCCTTCTTGGCCGGGCCGGATCGGGCCGCTGCCCGGCCGGCCATGTGGACGAAGCGGGGCCGACCGGCCTGGAAGTCCAGGAAGGCGACGAGGCGCTCGATCCCGCCGACGGCGGTGTAGAAGGTCTCGGCGTCGACGGGCTGAGCCGGCACGGTCTCGGACGAATCGCCGAGGCGGGCAAGGGGGCCCGTGGCTGTGCTGGTCACACGCAGCTCGCCCTCGCCGGCGACAACATCGACCGCGACACCAAGGCGCTCGTACCGTCCCTCGTACTTCTTGAGGTCCAGCGACGGCTTCGGATCGGCCGGCTTCGCGACCGCCGGGATCGACACACCTGCCAGCTCCTGGAAGATCCACCGCCCGAGGTCGCGGAACAGCAGACCCCCCGCCGCCGTGTTGGTCAGCAGGCAGACGGCGAACCGCCGGCGCGGGAGGACATGGAGGAACGACAGCTGCCCGATCGTCCCACCGCCATGCCCGATCATGGGCTCGCCATCCCAATCGGCGACCATCCACCCGAGCCCGACATTGCTCCCGATGGACCGCCCGGGGATGGCAACGGTCGGTGACTGCATCGCCAGCACCGCCTTCTCGCTAAGGATCCGCTTGCCGTCCGACCCCTTGCCGTGGTCGAGGTGCATCTGCACGAACCCGAGCACGTCCCGGGCCGTGGCCGAGGTGAGGCTCCCAGCCGGCGCACTCGATCGGGGCATGAGCACCATCGGTGCCGGCACCGGACGTCCGTCCGGTCCGGGCAGGTGCCCGACCGCGTACCGGAACGCAAGCATCTCCTCGGCCAGGACCGTGGTCGAACGCAGACCGAGCGGGGCGAGCAGTCGCTCCTTCAGCACCTCGTGGTAAGGCGCGCCGCGGACCTCCTCGATGAGGCGGCCGGCGAGGGTGAACCCGCTGTTGCAGTAGGAGAACATCTTGCCGGGAGCCGTGACCTGCGTGAGCTCGGCCATGGACTCCACGTAGTTGGCGACGCAGTCGTCGCCCCGCCCGTGGTCGGCGAAGTAGTCGCCCTGGATGCCGCTCGTGTGGTTGAGCAACTGCTTGACGGTGATGGAGGCGGCCGCGTCCGAGTCGGCGACCTTGAAGCCCCTGACATAGGTCCTCACCGGCTTGTCGAGCTTGACCCGGCCCTCGTCGACCAACTGCATGAGCAGCGTCGTCGTGTACAGCTTGGTGTTGGAACCGATCTGGAAGAGCGTCTCGGGGGTCACGTCCACGCCCGTGTTGACGCTGGTGACGCCGGTCGTGAACTCGAGCAGCTCCGATCCGTCCAGGATCGCCAACGACGCCCCCGCCACGCGGTGAGTGCGGGCCAACGCATCGAGGCGTCGCTGAACAGACTCGAGCTTTTCGATCACGTGACCCACAACAGTTCCTCCCTCGCAAACGGAATCGCCTCATCTTGCCCTGCCCGGGCCGACAGAGGGCGCGTCACGCGCCGGCTGCGGGGACCCGGCGGGCCACGCTGTGCATCCAAAGGTACGACGCGCGGCCGCCATCCACACCGAGGAAGGTGCACGCCGGTTGGCCGCCGGCGGCGACGAACTGGTGATCGCCGATGGGCTGGAGCAGTACATCTGACCGCTTCTGATCGAGCACCTTCGGGTCGGCGATCAGGCGCAGGTCGCCCTGGTGTGCTTCGACGGTGAACAGGACGCCCGTCGACTCGTACCGGCCGAGGTAGGGGGTCAGGTCGATGTCCGCCGGGCGTGGGGGCACCTCGGGTTTGGGTCGCACGTCGTCGATCCCGGTGATCTGGCGGGTGACTTCGTCGAAGATGGTGGTGATCACCGTGGCGGCCTGGGGGCCGTTGCCGAGTCCGACCAAGACGACGTCGTCGTCGGGCAGCAGGAAGAAGTAGGAGATCTGTCCGGTCGTGGCGCCCGAGGACAGGTACGGTCGGCGTCACCCCGATCTATCTGCTGCCCCACGCCATGGCACCCGCGGCGCCATTGTCAACGCCACCGCCGCAGACGTGGTCACGTTCGGCCGCATGCTCCTTGCCGGAGGGCGATCAGCCTCCGGCGAGCAGTTGCTGGCCCCCGACACGGTGGCCGAGATGTTGCGCCCCGCCGTCCGCATCCCCCGACCGCTCACCGAGCACCACATGTGCCTGTCCATGGTCTTCGAGCAAACCCCGGTGCGCCGCCGCTAGGGTGACATGACCGACAGCCGTGGGTCCGAGGATCGACTCCTCCGGTGTCAACGCGGTGTCGGTCATACCTAGCGGGGTGAGGAGTTGTTCGCGAAGGACCTGCGCGTACGGGCGGCCGTAGACGACCTCGAGGATGCGACCGGCGACCACATACGCGGCGTTGCTGTAAGCCCAGCAAAGGCCGACCGGGTGAGCGACTCCGGCGTCGGGTAGGGCATCCACGAGGCGGGCGATGGCATCGTCGCCGCGGCCGAAGTCGCGGAAGAAGTCGCCACCGATGCCGCTGGTGTGCAGCAGGAGGTGGCGGATGGTGACGGCTCGCGTGGTGGCATCCTCAGCGGTCCGGAACGTCGGCAGGTAGTCCAGGACCAGCCCGTCAAGATCGACAAGACCGTCGTCGGCGGCGCGGCACATCAGCGCGATCGTCATCGACCTGGTGTTGCTGCCGATCAGCAATTTGGTCTCCGGTGTCGCCGGCTGGCCGGTGTCGAGGTTGGCGACTCCGGCGGCGGTGGTGAACACCTCGCCGGCGTGGCCGACGGCCAGCGAGACCCCTGGTCCACCATGCGCGTCCACGAGTTGGGCCAGCCGGGCGCCGACGTGGGCCAGTCGGTGGTCGAGTCCGGGCCCCGTCGCTCGTCGAGACACGGCGGGCAACCTACAGCGAGGCCATCAACCCCATGGGCGGGTTGAGGCCCACGACGAGTCGACGCGGCGAGAAGAACCGGCATGATGAAGCGCCACGATTCGACACCGACAACGATTCGACACCGACAATCGGAGACCGATGACGACAACGCCTCCCGCCCGAGTCCGGCCGCTGCACGACGCGGCCGTGATCTGGGAACAGCATTGCTGCCTGCCGCTCGATGTCGGGAGCCGGGAGGTGGACGTCGATCAGCTGCTCCGGTATCGGGCAGCCGGCGCCTCGTACGTCTCGGTCAACGTCGGCTATGGCCCGCACGGGATCGGTGACACGGTCCGCACGTTGGCGGCGTTCCGCCATCACGTGCAGACCCACACGGACGACTTCGTGCTCGCCACGGCCGCGGACGATGTCGCAGCGGCCAAGGGCTCGGGTCGTCTTGCCGTGGGTTTCGACCTCGAGTGCACCAACCCATTGGAGGGTCGGGTTGACCTCGTGCAGGTTTATTACGACCTCGGCGTGCGGTCGATGCTCATGGCCTACAACAGCGAGACGCTTGCGGGCTACGGCTGCCACAGCGACCCGGACGGGGGTCTGAAACCCTTTGGGCGGGCCGTGGTCGCGGAGATGAACCGGGTGGGGATGTTCGTCGACGCCAGCCACTGCAGCTTCCGTACCTCGATGGACCTGTTCGAGGCCTCATCGGCTCCGGTCATCTTCAGCCATTCCGTCGCCCGTGCTCTCAAAGATCACGAACGCAACATCACCGACTCACAGATGCGCGCCTGTGCCGAGACCGGTGGGGTGATCGGGCTCAACGGCGTCGGGATCTTCCTGGGCGCCAACGACGCCAGCACGGCGGCGTTCGTCCGCCACCTCGACTACGTCGTCTCGGTTGTCGGCCCCCAACATGTCGGGCTCGGCCTGGACTACACCTTCGACATGAGTGATCTCGACCGAGAGCTGGCCGACAACCCGCAGCTGTTCCCGCCGAGCTATCGGACCTTCGGGGAGCCTTTTCGCTTTGTCGCACCAGAGCAATTGCCGGAGATCACCGCAGCCATGGTCGACCTCGGCTACCCCGACGAGGCCGTCCTGTCGATCCTTGGCGGTAACTTCCTCCGACTCGCCGGCGAAGTTTGGAAGCCCCCATCCACCGAGCCACGCAGAAGCCCTCGGCCGCTGGTGCCCTCCCAGCCCGGCCCCGCCTGACAGACGCCCCCCGGCCTTGTGGCCCGTCCATAATGCCATTACGGTAACGTTATTATGAAGGCTGTCCTGATCGGCGTGGTCGCACTGCTCCTCGTCGCCTGCGGCACCACGGTCAGGGGGCACTCGACGGCCGAGGGGCCGACGGGCGACAACGGCCTGTCCGCCGCCGACAACGGTGGGTCGGGCACGGGGCCGGGCACAGGCCCGGGGGCCGGCGCCGGCGCTGGCGTCGGTTCGGGCATCGGCTCAGGCCTGGGGTCGTCATCAGCCGCCGGGGGCTCCACCTTGAGCACGTCGGCCGGCCCGACGTCGCTCGCCGCGCCGGGCGGAGCGACGAGCGCGGCCCCGACGGGGGCGGGCCCCCCGACCAGTTCCGCGTCCGCCGCCGACCTCAGCCCCGTGGAAGTCGGCTTCATCGTCGAAGCGAGCGATGCGGCCCTCGCGTCCAGCCTGGCGCTCAGCGGCGTCGACAACGGCGACGAGCCCGCGTACGCCGCCGCCATGGTGGCCTACGTCAACGCCCACGGTGGGCTCGCCGGGCACCGCGTGACTCCCGTGTACTACTCGCTCAATCCAGAGTCGACCGCCGACTACTCCACCCTCGAGCAGCAGGCCTGCACCGCCCTCACCGAGGACAACCATGCGATCGCCGGGCTGACGGCCTTCCACAACACGGCCGACCAGGACTTCACCGCCTGCATGGAGCAGCACGGCGCGGCGACGATCGACCCGACCGGCTACGCCGCGGGGGCGGCCGCCAACTACGCCGACTATTCCGACTACTTCACGCCGGACGGGTTGGAGGTCGAACGCCAGGCGGTCGCCTACGTGGACGGGCTGGACGGGGAGGGCTTTTTTGCGCCGGGCGTCAAGGTGGGCCTGCTCGCCGAGGACGTGCCCACCTACCACTCGGCGATCACCACTGCGCTCGAGCCGACGCTCGCCCACTATGGCGTCCACCTCGCCGACGTCGAGTACTACCCGGAGACATCGAGCACCAGCGACCTGGGGTCGACGGTCGCGACGATCTCCGCCGCTGAGCTGCGGTTCGCCGCGGACGGGATCAAGCGCGTGATGTTCCTCGAGGACGGCGCCCTCGGCGCGTACGAGCTGATGCTCGCGGCCGACAGCCAGGGCTACTACCCCCGGTACGGGCTGTCGACCACCGACGCGCCGGACGGCCTCATCGGCCTTGGCGCGCCCAAGTCCGAGCTCGCCGGGACCGTCGGCATCGGCTGGATACCCCTCAGTGATGTCGGATCGGGGGAGGAAGGACATGCGCTACCGCCCGGCCAGGACGCCTGCCTGAGCGTCATGCACGCGGCGGGCGCGGCGATGGCGGACGACACCGCCGAGCAGGTGGCCATGGAGTACTGCGAGCAGCTGTTGTTTCTCCAGCGCGCCGTCGACGAGACCGGGTCGCCCACGCTGCTCGGCATCAGGAACGGCGTGGACGCCCTTGGCACCACGTTCGCCTCACCCGAGACCTTCGAGACCCGATTCGACACCGCGCACCACGACGGCGTCGCGGCCTACCGCCCGATCGCGTTCGTAGGGACCTGCAGCTGTTTCCAGTACACCGGAACCTTGGAGCCCATCCCATGAGCATCGTCGCACCACCCGTTGACGTCGTTCCCAACACACCCGACGTCCTGGAGTGGCAGGAGGCGCTCGACGCCGAGGCCCGCACCCGCCTGCGCGAGCTCCCGGAGTTCGAGCCCATCCGCGCCGCGCTGGCGGGCCGGCTTCGGGATTTCAGCGTCTGGCCCCCCACATCAAGTGGGGGCCGATGGTTCCAGCGCGTGGTCATGGGTGGTGACCAGACGGCACTCGTCGTGCGGGAGACGCCGACAGGGACACCTCGGGTGCTCGTGGATCCCGATGAGCTGACACGCCAACGGGGGCGACCCGTAAGCCTTGACTGGTTCGAACCATCGCCTGACGGGAAGCTCCTCGCCTACGCCATCTCGGAGGCGGGGACCGAGGTGTGGCAGGCCTCCCTGCTCGACGTGGAGTCGGGCCGCGCGCTCGGCGCCTCGTTCCCGTGGAACATGGCCTTCAACGTCGCATGGCTCCCAGACTCGTCGGGCTTCTACTTCGTGTGCCGCGACCTGTCCGACGGACATCACCGCACGCCGATCTACCGCTACGACATCGCGAGCGGAGTCGCGCAGCTCGAGCCCGTCCCCGAAGGCGGCTCGTTCCCGGTCCCGATCATCTCGAGAGACGGGCGGCACGTGGTGGTCCGCACCGGCAACGCCGAGTGCAAGCTCGAATACCTGAGGGACGCCGACGGTCAGTGGCAGCCGTTCCTCCGGGATGTCCCAGGCCGACAGCAGGGGGTGTTCGTCGGCGACGACTTCATTGCCATCGTCGTGGACGATGACCACCCGACGGGCCGCGTGGTCCGCATCCCCTTGGCGTCCGCGGCTGACACGACGACCTGGACCGAGCTGGTGGCGCCGTCCGACGACGTGCTCATCATGGTGGACCACGTGGGGGGTCAGCTCGTCCTCGGGTTCCTCCGCGACGCCGCCGGATGTCTCAGGGTCGTGTCAGTCGACGGGACCCCCGTCTGTGACGTGGCCGTCCCACGCGATGGGACGGTGAGCGCCTTCCCGATGGGCGCCGCTCACCCATCGCTCCCGATGTTCGTTTCCGGCACCGACGAGATCACGTTCGTGTATTCGACGTTCCACCGGTCGCCGAGCGTGCACCGCTTCGTGCCGGCAACCGGTGAGCTCGAGGAGTTGGCGCCCCCGGAGATCCAGATCGCTGATCTCGTCGTGGAGCACCGGCGCGCCGGCAACGTTCCCTACAGCATCGTTCGGCGAGCCGACGTCACGCCCGGCCAGCCGCGTCCCGCGTTGATCCACGGGTACGGCGGCTTCAACCTGGCGTGGCTTCCGTTCTACCTCGGCGGCTACGCACCATTCGTCGAAGCCGGGGGCACCTTCGTGCTCGCCCATCTCCGGGGTGGCGGCGAGTTCGGCGAGAGGTGGTGGCGCGAGGGCCGGCGTGAGCGCAAGCAGAGGACCTTCGACGACCTCTACGCCATCGCAGAAGACCTGATCGCGTCGGGTATCACGACGCCTGCCCAACTCGCAGTCCAGGGTGAGAGCAACGGCGGATTGCTCGCCGGTGCCGCCGTCGTGCAACGCCCGGACCTCTGGGGCGCGGCGGTCGTGGATGTGCCCATCCTCGATGCCGCCGGCCTCGCCGCCGACCCGGTCACCTACGTCGTCGCGCGCGAGGAGTACGGCGATCCCCTGATCCCCGAGGAGGCCGCGTGGTTGCGCACGTGGTCGCCGGTCAACAACGTCCGGGCGGGCAGCGCGTATCCACCCACGCTCTTCATCGTCGGCCAAAATGATCCGCGCTGCCCGGCCTGGCACGCACGCAAGCTGTTGCGGTTGATGCTCGACGCCGATCCGGGCGCCGATCTGCTCTTGCGGGCCCATCGCGACCAAGGCCACGGCAGCACGGTGCCGGAGGTCGTGGTCCAACGCACCGCCGAATGGCTGGCGTTCATCGCCCACCACACCGGCCTGTCGGTGTGACCACCACTCGCTGGCCGGCTCGGACGGCGGCGCGCCAGCAGAGCCGCAAGGCGCTGATGGAAGCGGCCATCGAGCTGTCCACCCAACGCGGCTATCACGGCACGACGCTGGCGGCGATCGGGGACCGCTGCGGTCTGACGACGGGCGCCGTGTATTCGATCTTCGGGAGCAAACAGGACCTTTTCATCGCCGCCCTGGGCGAAGGCTGGCCGGCCCCGCGATTCGCAGACGCGTCACCGCCGGGGACTCCATTGGAGGAGTCGTTGCGGCGGTTTGGCGAAACCTGGGGGCGCAAGCTGGATGACCCCCGCGCCAACGGGGTCTACGGCGTGGCGCTCGAGGTGGCGGCCGCCGTCTACCGAGATGACGACGTGCGCCCGGTGATGTTCGGCAAATCAGAGGCTCAGCGTGACGAGCTCGCACGCGACATCGCCCGGCGGGCGAGAGAGGCGGGCGAGTCGCTCCCGGTGCCGGCGGTGCAACTGGCAACCCTCGTCATCGCCGCGATGGTCGGTCTGGCGCAGATGCGCATGGTCAGCGGGCAGCCGGAGCCGCCCGCCTTCGGAGCGGTGGCCGCCGCGCTGATGCACCTCCGATCCTGACCGTGGGGACCTTCGCCGAGGACATTGTCGTCACCCGGGTGCACGCCGGCTCGTATGGGGCCGTGCTGGACCACGGGTGGGATCTGGTGCCGCTGCCCCAGGGTGGGATCATGGTGGCGCTGGGGCTTCGCGCCGCGCAGGCCGAGGTAGCCGATCCCGCGCAACGGCTACGGAGCTTCACGACCGTCTTCGCCGGGCAGGTGAGCGCCGGCGAGCTGGAGATCGACGTCCAGACGCTGCGTCGAGGGCGCTCGGCGACACAGGTGTCCACCACGGTGCGCAACGCGGGTGAGAGCGAGGGCGCGACGACTGTGGCCGTCTTCGGCGGTGACCGGCGAGGTCCCGCTTTCGTCGATGTCGAGCGGCCGCAAGTGCCGCCGCCCGACGAGTGTCCGTCGTACCGAGACGCACCGCCCCCAGGGGTGGAACCCATGGAGACCTGGCCGTTCTGGACCCGCGTGGAGGGTCGAGCTGCCCTGGGCCACGCGCCGTGGGAGGACTATGAGCCGACGTCATCGGAGGTCGCTACCTGGCTGCGCTTCGACCAGCCACCTCTGCTCGCCGATGGCTCGCATGATCCCCTCGGGGTTGTCGCCCTCGCCGATCGCATGCCCGGCTGCGTCCGCGAACGAACCGGGCCCGGAGGTGATCGCTGGTTTGCTCCGAGCGCCGACCTGACGGTCCACCTCTTCGAGCCACTTCGCACTGAGTGGCTCCTGGCTCACGACCGCGCCGTCTGGGCCGGCGAGGGCTGGGCGTCGGCGCAGAGCACCCTCTGGAGTCAGGATGGGGTCCTCGTCGCCCGCGCCGTCCAGACGATGCTCTTCACGTACCTGCCGGGTTGAGGCCCCCACCCGGGTAACCTTGTTGAGACGCCGACCTGGGGAGGCCGCTGGTGCGTAGAGGACTGGTGGCGCTCGTGTTGCTGCTCGGCGGCCTCGTGGTCGTGCCGGCGTCAGCCGTCACCTTGCCGACGGTGACCCAGCAACAAGTGGACGCCGATCGGCCGGTACCGGTGCCGGCGACGGCCGTGTGTCGCATGACGATCATGCAACACGACTTCGCCAGCTCCTACGGAGCGCCGTTCGTCGGCACGTACAAGCCGACTTGCCATGGGCCGTGGTCGGAGGTCGTGCAGACCCTGACGAGCACCGTGAGCGGCGATCAGTACGACCGCGATGTGTACATCGCCATCGGCCACTCCGTGCTCCTCGACGGATCCACCTCGGAGCCGTGCTGCACAGGCAACGCCGTCACGTGGACGGTGCAGCGCGACATCACGCCGTACATCCCCGTCCTCACCAAGGCTCAACCGGTCATGGTCGAGCTCGACAACGTCACCAACAGCACCTACACGGGGGTCTACGACACAACCGTGTCCCTCGCCTTCTACGCCGTTGGTGCCCACGCGCCGGCCGGAATCCACCCCGACGTCATCCTGCCGGTGAGCTCACCCAGCCGGTCCACCCCGATGCTCACGATCTCCAAGGACGGCCAGACCGTCGGCCAATCGGTCGTGTTCCCCCGCAACCTCGTCCGCCTGGAGGGCGAGCTGTACGCCGACGGCCACGGTCCGTGCGAGGAGTTCTGGTGGACCGACCCGTCCAACTGTGCGGGGACGCCTTACCGGGAGGTGGCCGTCTTGGTAGACGGTCGGCTGGCCGGCGCCGCGCCCACCTATCCCGTGACCTACACCGGCGCCGATGGGCCGGGGCTGTGGGAGCCGATCCCGTCGCCACGGGCGTGGGATCTGCGCCCCTACGACGTTGACCTCACTCCCTTCGTCGCCTTGCTGACCGACGGCGCTCCTCATCGGATCCAGCTCAGCATCCTCGACTCGTCGCTGGCGTCCGGTGACTTCTGGGAGGTCGCGGCCAACCTGTGGGGTTGGGTCGATCCCGGCCGGGCGGTCACCACCGGGCGCCTGACGGTCGACCAGGCTCCGGCTTCACCGTCCAACGCCACCGGCGCGACGAGCGCGGCGGTCTATAGCTACTCGGCCAGCCATGTCCTCTCCTACACGGGTTGGGTGGCGACGTCCGAGGGCGTGGTCGGCACGTCGGTGCACGAGACGATGGGGGAGCAGGCGATCCAGGAGCAGGTCGTCGATCAGGGATCCTGGACGTGGGACTCGGTGGTCCAGACGACCGGTGGCACCAGCCCCGGTAGCGCGGAGGTGTCGAGCACCTACTCGGCTTTCACGTCGGCACTGACCAGCTTCGTCTTCAGCGATGCCAACACCACAACGACCACGCCTCGCGGCGGGAAACCGACCTGGTCCTCGTTCGACGAGACCATGCGGACGGCCGCGCCGACGGGCATCGTGTTCAACGGCGCCGAGAGCGAACGGTACGGCTACTCCGATTCGACCGGGCTGTGTTACGACCACCGGCTCGGCTCGGCGGCGGGGGAGGTTGTCCTTGACGAGTCGGACGGCTTCTGCCCCAGCGCCCCGGGCTAGCCCTCGCCGACCGCCTTCCTGACGCCTTTGCGATAGAGGCTTGGCGCGAGGGCCCGGGCGACCGGCGCCATGCGGGCCACGGGCGCGGCGTCGATGTCGACGCGGCGACCGCCCATACGGGCCAACAGGAGGCGTGACACCTGGGCCTCTGTGCGACGCACGATCCGCGGCGGCATGGGCTGCCCGGCCTCGATCAGCGCCGAGCCCATGGCCGTCGCCACCCACCCCGGATAGAGAACGTGGACGTGCACGCCAACCCGCTCCGCCTCATAGGAGAGGCCCTCGCTGAAGGCGCTCAGCGCGGCCTTGGACGCGCCATAGGCAACCTCTCCAGGGCCAGGCGCGCGTCCGGTATCCGACGAGACGTTGACGATGACGCCCCGACGTCGCTCACCCATTCCGGGGAATACGGCCAAGCTGCCGGCAACCGCGGCGAAGAAGTTGGTCTCCATCACGGTGCGGTAGGGCGCGAGCGGTCGGCGCTCGTCCGCCGCCTGCTCTCCGATCCCCGCGTTGTTGATCAGGACGTCGATGCGACCGTGCTCACGCTCGATCTGGGTGAGGACGGCCACGAAGTGGTCGGGGTCGCTGACATCGCAGACCACGGTGGCCGACCGGGGCGACGTGCGCCGCATCTCGCCGGCGAGGGCACCGAGTAGATCCTCCCGGCGGGCGAGGCCGATGACGACGGCACCGGCCCCGGCGAGGTCAACGGCGAACCTTCGGCCCAGCCCCGATGACGCGCCGGTTACAACGGCGATGGAGCCTTGTAGCTCGGCCATGCGCTCCTCCCAGCAGCCAAGCGGAACTGCCTAGCTGGTGGGAGCGGCGCAGCTGTCGAGCAGGGCGTAGTCGCACACGTTGAACGACTTGCCATCCGGCCCGAGCGCAGACGGTGTGGCCTCGGCGAACACTCCGAGGTCGAGGTTGCCAAGGGTCACGGGACTGCCATCCACGATGGCCTGGGTCGAGGGGCTCCCGCCGCTGACCTCGGTGTAGGTGTCACCGCTCCCAAACGAGGTGTTCGCCATCAACGGCATGATCGTCTGGACACCGGCCAGGGTGATGGCTTCTTGGATCCACTCGGCTGACGAATAGCTCGACGCGTACGGCACCGAGTTTTCGTAGGTCCAGCCCTCGGTGGAGTCGACCATCTTGATCAACCACGTCCCGGGACCGCCGACCGTGGTCGGCGCGGCGGTCTGGGTGATCGCCACCGTGACGTCATCGCCAGGCTCGACCACACCACAGTCGGTGACGTTGTTGACGCATCCCGACGTGATCTCGGTCTCGTCGGCCGGCAGGACCTCGTACCAGGCGTAGTAACCCGAGTCGAGGACGATCCCGTAGTTTTCCTCGACGCCGGCCTGGATGAGGTCCTGGGTGGTGTAGCCGCCGATGCCGGCCCATGTGGCGGCGAAACCGGGGCTGAGATCGTCGAGGGAGGGCACCACGAAGCTGCTGTTGACTCCCGTCATCTCCTGGCCCGTCCCGGCCGTATCGACGTAGCCGGCCCAGTTGGTGCTGAACGAAGCGGCGTCGGCCGTCGGGCGCAGCTGGCCGGGATGGGCGGGCGCGAAAAGGCCGTGGGCGTTTCGCGTGACGGCGATCGACTTCGTGCCCAGTTGGGACAGACCGGGAAGGGTCTTGGCCATGGCAGGCGCCACCAGTCCCACACTGACCACCGCGGCCATGACGGCTCCACACGCAGCACGCCTACGAAGCCTGAGTGACGCCATCGCCATGGTCTTGGATTCCCTCCCCAGCCCCCAACCACCTGCCGGTTGGGCTCGGTACATGTTAGCGGACGCCTCAGGTAGGTTCCGGAGATGGATCATATGGGTCGAGTCAGGCTCGGTGTCGTCGGCGTCGGCAACATCGCACAACTCAACGTCCCTGGCTATCTGGCCCACCCTCGCTGCGATGTCGTCGCCCTGTGCGATCCCCGCCGCGACCGGGCCGAGGCCGCGGCCAAGGAGTGGGGCATACCCCGCGTGTACACCGACCTCGACGCCCTCTTGGCCGACGACGAGGTCGACGCCGTCGAGATCCTCACCCCGACCTACCTGCACCATGACCATGTCATTGCCGCAGCGAGGGCGGGCAAGCACGTGTCATGCCAAAAGCCGATGGCTTCCAGCGTGCACGAGGCTCGAGAAATGATGGCCGCGGTTGAGCAGGCAGGGGTCACATTCCGCATATCGGAATGTGCCTTCCACTACCCCCCGCTCGTCAAGGCCAAGCAGCTCATCAGCGCGGGGGCCATCGGCACGCCGACTGTGTTTCGGATCAAGACCGTCGTGGGGATCACCGAGTCGCCTTTCCAATCGGGTCTCGACGGCGGCGGGTACACGTGGCGGTTCAACGAGAAGAGTCCGGGCGGGCACCTCTTCGACGACGTCATGCATAAATATGCGACCGCCCTTTGGATGTTCGACACCGACGTGCGCAGTGTCCAGGCGGTCGTTCGGAGGGGGCCGATCTTCTTCGAGGCGCCGACGGCCGCGTTGTGGGAGTACGAGCGCGACGATCTGCTCGGCCTGATGGAGGTGTCGTACGCGCCCAGCATGCAGATCCGGAGTCGCTATTACGGCGCCGACGAGTTCTTCGAGATCCAGGGGACGGACGGCTTCATCTGGGTGACGCGGTTCACGGGCGAGATGCTCGACCTTCCGCCCGTCATGCTCTACGGCCCCGACGGGACGACGACCAGCTTCGCTGTCGACGCCGATTGGATGGCCGGCTTCAGAGGTTCGTCGGCGCATTTCGTCGACGCCCTGCTCGACGAGACGTCGACGCAGCCGGAGATGAGCGGCGAGCTGGGCATCAAGGTGCTGCAACTGGCGTTCGCCGTCTACCAGGCGTCCAACGAGCGTCGGCCCGTCGACCCCGCCTCCATCGAAGGGGCCGTCGGCCCCCCGTGGTGGCCCATCATGCAGGGCGATGACTGGTCCACGTTGAAGGGCTGAGGGTTAGAGTCTGAGCATGGCCACGCAGATCCCGCTTGTCGACTATCTCGTCCTGGGTGACGACCCCCATCTCGTCGCCAACGAATGCTCCGAGTGCGGTGCCCGCTTCTTCGACCGCCGCAACGCCTGCGCCGGTTGCGGCGGGACGGAGTTCAAGAAGGTGGACGTGGGTCCGAATGGGACGTTGCGGACGTTCACCATCGTGGCCTTCGCCGCGCCGGGGATCGACGTGCCCTTCGTCTCGGGGGTCGTCGACTGCGACGGCACGAGCGTTCGGGCCAATGTCGTCCATGTCGAGCCCGATCCCGAGCACGTCACCATGGGGATGCCCGTCCGGCTCGTCACGTTCCCGATCGGTACGGACACCGCCGGCTCCGAAGCGATCGGCTTCGGCTTCGAGCCGGCGGCATGATGATCATCACAACGAGAGGAGCGCGCCGTGGCTGAGGACGTCTGGATCCTGGGTATTCACATGACCAAGTTCGGCAAGCACGCCGATTTGGACACCGTTGATCTCGCCGCCGAAGCGGCGCAGGCGGCATTGCGCGACGGTGGGGTCACCATGAAGGACATGGGCGTCCTGGCCGCCGGCAACCTCATGGCCGCCAACGCCGGCATCGGCCAACAGCTGCAAAAGCAGATCGGCCAGACGGGCATCCCCGTGTTCAACGTGGCCAACGCATGCGCCACCGGGGCCACCGCCCTCCGGACCGCCATCATGGCCGTCAAGGCCGGCGAAGCCGAGATGGGCCTGGCCGTCGGCGTCGAGAAGCTGTCGGGTGCCGGCCTGCTCTCGGGCGGGACCCGCCGCGCCGACGACGACACCTGGACGCCCCGCGGCCGGTACGGCGCTGTCGCCCCTGTCGACGGGCGCATCGGCACGGAGACCATGCCCGGCGTCTTCGCCCAGATCGGGATGGAGTACGGACACCGCTACGGCGGTACGAGCTTCGAGCTCTTCGCCCGCATCAGCGAGAAAAACCACGCCCACTCGACGCTCAACCCGCTGGCGGCCTACAGCAAGAAGATGAGCCTCGAGCAGATCATGGGCGACGTCATGATCGCCTACCCCAACACCCGGCCGATGTGCTCGGCCAACTGTGACGGGGCGGCCGCCGCCGTGGTGGTCAGCGACTCCAAGCTCAAAACGCTGTCGATCGAGCAGCAGCGGCGCGCCGTCAAAGTGTCGGCGTCGGTCCTCACCAGTGACCCGTGGCAGGAGTCGTGCCAGATCCTCCCCGACGTCAACACCCTGACCCGCAACGCCGCCACCCAGGCCTACGAGCAGGCCGGCATCGGTCCGGAGGATCTCGACCTGGTCGAACTGCACGACTGTTTCGCGACCGCCGAACTCGTCCACTACGACAACCTCGGCCTCTGCGAGGTCGGCGGCGCCGTCGACTTCTTCAACTCCGGCGCCACATGGCGCGACGGCGCGACCCCCGTCAACGTGTCGGGCGGCCTCGAGTCCAAAGGTCACCCGATCGCGGCGACGGGCATCGCCAACATCTGGGAGGTCTGCCACCACCTGCGGGGCGAGGCCGGTGACCGTCAGATCCAGGGCGCCAAGGTCGGCTTGGCCCACGTGATCGGACTCGGCTCTGCCTGCGGCGTCCACATCCTCGAAAAGTCGGCCGCCTAAGCCCTGTCGGGGCGCATCGTCCGACCCGGCTGCTGATTCGACGGCGCCATCGCGGCCCCATCGCGGCCCCATCGCGGCCCCATCGCGGCCCCACCGCGCCAAGTGCCTCCAACGTTGGAGGAACTTACGGGGACTATGTCGCGCTATCTGCCTCCAACGTTGGAGACACATTACCGCTTCATGCTATTTCACACCGCGGGGCGACCCGCTAGCCGAAGACCGCTCTTTGGGGGCCGCCGGGTGCGACATGCTTAGGACCATGGCACGAATCCTGACGCTCATGGCCGTCCATGCCCACCCGGACGACGAGTCGTCCAGCACCGGCGGCGTGCTCGCTCGCTACGCGGCCGAGGGGATCCGTACGGTGGTCGTCACGTGCACCAACGGTGAGCTCGGTGATGGCCCCCGCCACGTCAAGCCAGGCCAGGACGGCCACGACGAGTCGCAAGTGGCCAAAACCCGGCTGGAGGAGCTACGAGAAGCCTGCGACCTTCTCGCCGTGAGCCATCTCGAGTTGCTCGGCTATCACGACTCGGGCATGGCCGACTGGTCGGACAAGGATCGGGGTGAGGCGTTTTGCAACGTCCCGGTCCCGGTTGCCGCCGGCCGCCTGGTGGAGCTCTTCGAGCTCTACCAGCCCGATGTCGTCGTTACGTACAACGAGGATGGCGGCTACAACCATCCCGACCACATCCAGGCCCATCGCATTACCGTCGCCGCCATCGACAAGAGTGGGACTCCGGCCAAGCTGTATTTCACCGCCCGCCGTCGGCGGGACTTTGAGCGCATGCGCCAGGTGATGACCGAGCGGGGGATCGACGTCCCCACGCCGCCGACGCCGGACCCCGAGCGGCTGCGGCGCATGGAGGAGGCCGAGCGCCAGATCACGACGACGGTCGACACGACGGCGGTCGTGGACGCCAAACGCGCGGCGTTGGCCGCTCACGCCAGCCAGCTGGACGAGTCATGGTTCGTGCGCTTCCCGCCGGACCTGTTTGGCGAGATCTTCGGCTCGGAGACCTTCATCCGGGCCCGCGATACGACGGGTGCGCCGGTGCCCGAGGACGATCTGTTCGCCGGCCTACGGCCGTGAGTCGCTGACCGGTCGTCCATGGGCTTCGATCTGCACAAGCTGCTCGATGAGCGGGCCGGCGAAAACTTCTCGCTCCACTCGCGATACACGAGCGCCCAACTGCCCAAGGTCTTGAGGACCATCGGGTTCGACCGCTTCTACGTGCGAGGCGGGGGCTGCTATCTCTTCGATGCAGACGGACGGCGCTATCTGGATCTGCTGGCCGGCTTCGGCGTCTTTGCTCTCGGCCGGGCTCATCCCGGCGTGAAAGCCGCCCTCCACGAGGCGATCGACGCTGACCTTCCCAACCTGGTCCAGATGGACTGCGCGCTGCTCCCCGGCCTGCTTGCCGAGGCGCTGGTGGCGCGGGCCCATGCCGGGATTGAGCGGGTGTTCTTCACCAACTCCGGCGCCGAGGCCAACGAGGCCATGATCAAGTTCGCCCGGCACGCCACCAAGCGGTCGCGGCTGGTCTATTGCGATCACGCCTTCCACGGGCTCACGACGGGTGCCCTGTCCCTCAACGGGGGTAAGGAGTTTCGCAAGGGCTTCACGCCCTTGCTCCCCGACTGCGTGGAGATTCCCTTCGGTGACATCAACGCCCTACGAGCCCAGTTGCAACGAGGCGACGTCGCCGCCTTCGTGGCCGAGCCCATCCAGGGCAAGGGCGTCAACATGGCCCCAGATGCCTTTTGGCCGGAGGCCCAGGCGCTGTGCCGCAAGCACGGCACGCTGCTCGTGATCGACGAGGTCCAAGCCGGGATGGGTCGCACCGGCAAGTTCTTCGCTCACGAGCACTGGGGTCTGGAGCCCGACATCATCACCGTGTCCAAAGCCCTGTCGGGCGGCTTCATCCCCGTCGGCGCCATGATGAGCTCGGCCAAGGTCTTCGACAGCGTGTACAGCTCGTTGGATCGGGCCGTGGTGCACTCGTCGACCTTCGGGACCAACCAACTGGCCATGGTGGCCGGGCTGGCGACGCTGGCGGCCTTCGACGACGAGGACATCGTGGAGCGGGCCCGCGAAACGGGGGAGGCCTTTGACAAAGCCCTTCAGCCGTTGGTGGACCGCTACGAACTCCTGCACCAGGTGCGGGGCAAAGGACTGATGATCGGTCTTGAGTTCGGCCCGCCCACCTCTCGGGCTCTCCGCATGAAGTGGCGGACGGTGGAGACCATGCGCAACGCCCTCTTCTCCCAGATGGTCGTCGTCCCCCTCTTCCACCGCCACCGCATCCTGACCCAGGTTGCCGCCGACAACATGAACGTCGTGAAGCTGCTTCCGCCGCTGATCGCCGGCCAGGCTGAGGTGGACCAATTTGTGGCCGCGCTCGACGACGTGATGCACGATGCCCATCACGGCTCGGGGCTGCTCGTCGAGTTCGGCACCACGGTGGCCAAGAGCTCGCTGCGACGTACCCACAGCGCTCAGTGACGGCCGCGCCGCCCGTCACCTTTGGAGCCGGCGACCGCGTGGTCGTGACGGGCGCCGGGGGGTTCATCGGTTCGGCCATCACCCGCCAGCTCATCGAGCGTGACCTGGACGTTGTCGCCCTCCTCGAGCCGGGTGGCGACCACCGCAACGTGGACGGCCTCGATGTCGAGCGCGTCACCGTCGACCTTCGCGACCGCGACGGCGTGGTGGGAGCCATCGCCGGCAGCCGCGGCGTCTTCCACGTCGCCGCCGTCTACAAGTTTTGGGCTCCCGACAATCGCATCTTCTATGACGTCAACGTCGGCGGGACCCGCCACGTCATGGAGGCCGCCGCCAGAGCCGGCACCGAGCGGGTCGTCTTCACGAGCACGGTCGGCACCGTCGGATTGCACGCCATGGACAGCGCCGGCGGCGCCGACGAGAGCGCCTACGCCGACGTCGACCATCTCTTCGGTTGGTACAAGAGATCCAAGTACGTCGCCGAGCATGAGGTCCTGCGGGCGGCCGCCGAAGGGCTGCCGGTCACCCTCGCCCTGCCCACCTTTCCACTCGGACGGCGCGACCGGGGGCCGACACCGACGGGCCGGTTGGTCCTCGACTTCCTCAACGGGCGGATCCCCGGCTACGTCGACACGAGCCTCAACGTGGCCCATGTCGATGACGTCGCCGCCGGCCACATCCTCGCTCTCGAGTGCGGCGCCGTGGGGCGTAGCTACATCCTCGGCGGAGAGAATCAGTCGCTGCGAGAGCTGCTCACCACCATCGCGGCATGCACGGGTCTGCCGCCGCCTCGGCTCCGGGTGCCGAGAGCGCTTGCCTTGGGCGTCGCCCATGCGTCGGATCTGGTCGAGGGCCGCATCCTGCACCGCCAGCCGGCCGTCCCGCTGGAGGCGGCCCGCATGTCGACGACGCGCATGATCTTCGACGACAGCCGAGCCCGGACAGAGTTGGGGTACACCTCGCGGCCGGCGGTCGAAGCGATCGAGGACTCGGCCCGGTGGTTTGTGGACTCCGGGTACGTCCGGTCGGCGCGGCGGGCGCGCATCACGTTCTGAGCGCCATGATGATGGCGGAGGGGGAGTCATAGATGAATGTCACCGTGTTGGGTGCGGGCTCGTGGGGGACCACGGTCGCCACCCTGGCTGCACCGAAGAACCCCACGCTGCTCTGGGCACGGCGCGCCGAGACGGCGGCCGAGATCAACACATCGCACACCAACGGCGACTACATGTCGGGCTTCTCCTTGCCGCCCTCGCTGCGGGCGACCGCCGATCTCGAGGAAGCCGTGGCCGACGCCGATCTGGTCGTCGTCGGCGTGCCGACCAAAGGGTTCCGCGCGGCTCTCGAGGATGCGAGCAAGCACATCCGCCCGTGGGTTCCGGTGGTCAGTCTGTCGAAGGGGTTCGAGGAAGGCTCGATGCTGCGCATGACGCAGGTGATCAAGGACGTCCTGCCGGGACATCCGGCGGCGGCCCTGACCGGGCCCAACATCGCCAAGGAGATCATGGCCGGGCAGGCCGCGGCGAGCGTCATTGCCACCGAGGATCTGACCGTCGCCGCCGCGATACAGGGGGTGCTCGGCGCCGACCTCTTCCGCGTCTACCTCAACCATGATGTGATCGGCTGCGAGATCGGCGGCGCCCTCAAAAATGTGATCGCCATCGCGGCCGGCATCGGCCAGGGCCTGGGGGTGGGGGACAACACCCGCGCCGCGGTGATGTCGCGAGGCCTAGCCGAGCTGACCCGCCTGGGTGTGGCCATGGGCGCCGAGGCCGCTACCTTCGCCGGGCTGGCTGGAATGGGCGATCTGATCGCGACGTGCATGAGTCCACATAGCCGCAATCGTTCGGTGGGCGAGCAGCTCGGCCAGGGTCGCAGCCTGGACGAGATCCTCCACGAGATGAACATGGTCGCCGAAGGGGTCAAGACGGCCACGACCGTCCTCGAGCTGGCCGCTCGCTATGGCGTGCACCTGCCGATCTGTGAGGAGATCAACAAGGTGGTGCGAGGCGAGATCCCACCGGTGCAGGCGTACCGGGGCCTCACCCCGGCGGGGCACGAAGCCGAGCCCGGCTGACCCCCTGGGCGCGCCCTCGGAGCACCCATTGTCACGATCCCGCGCAACTCGGCGCAGCTGCGCGGGAACGTGGCACCACCACCCAGCCGCCGCCGGGCCGTCGGTGGCCGATGTCACAGGCTCCCGCTTTGGGCACGGGGTTTTTTGGGGACTCTGTGACACGTCCGACTGGGGACCGGCCGACGAAGCCGGAGGTGGCGGGGATACGCTCGCCGCCCGTGGCAGCACAACGCGCTCTGCCCTTCGACCCGATCGCCGAAGCGAGGCGACAGTGGGTCGCACACGGTTGGGGCGACGCCGCGCTGGGCATGGCGGTCGTCACGTCGGTCATGCGCGCCCAGCAGATCCTTCTCATGGAGGTCGACGCCCTGCTACGACCCCTGGACCTCACGTTCGCGCGCTATGAGGTGCTGATGCTGTTGCTCTTCAGCCGCCGCGGCGCTCTCCCGTTGGGGCGGGTCGGCGAGCGGCTCCAGGTGCATGCCGCCAGCGTCACCAACGCCATCGATCGCTTGGAGGCCCAGGGACTCGTCCGTCGGGTGCCGCATCCGACCGACCGACGGGCGACGCTGGCCGAGATCACGCCGACGGGCCGGCTTCTGGCCGAGGAGGCGACGGCTGAGCTCAACGCCCACGCCTTCGAGTCGATAGGTCTGGCGCCGGAGGACCTGTGCGACGTGTTCGAGTTGCTCCGCAAGCTGCGCGTCGAGGCCGGCGACTTCGAGCCCGAAACCGAGCCCGAAGCCGAAGCCGAAGCCGACACCGAAGCCTGAGGCGACCTACGGCCCGGCCGGAGCGGCCGGAGCCGCCGCCGCGGCCCGCACGGCGTCGACGACCTCGTCGGCTGACGCGCCCGGGCCGAGGACCGATGCCACGCCGGCCGCCTCCAGCTTGGGCAGGTCGACATCGGGAACGATCCCGCCGACCACGACCGCAGTCTCGAGCCCGGCCGATCGAAGCGCCTTCACGACGGCCGGCGCCAAGGTGAGATGGGCGCCGTTGTGCATCGAAAGACCGACGACGTCGACGTCCTCTTGGGCGGCGATGGCGGCGATCATGGCGGGCGTCTGCCGGAGGCCGGCGTAGATGACTTCCATGCCGGCGTCTCGCAGAATCCGGGCGACGACTTTGATGCCGCGGTCGTGACCGTCAAGCCCGACTTTGGCCACGAGCACCCGCAGCGGCGGGGCGACCAGTTGATCAGCCACGAGCCCCGCCAGACGACGCCGACCCGCCAGACGACGCCGACCCGCCGAGCACGACGCCGTCAGACGCTGGGCGTCTCCACCCAGGTGCCGAACACGGTCTCGAGCGACTGCACGACCTCGCCCACCGTGGCGTAGACGTCGGCGGCGGCGAGGAGGGCGGGCATGAGGTTGATCTCGGCGCGGGCCGCATCGGCGCGCAGGCGGCCGAGGGCGGCGTCGACGGCGGCCTCGTCCCGGGCCCGCTTGGTCTCGGCGAGACGCTTGAGTTGCTGCTCCTCGACCTGCTCACTGATGTAGAGGGTAGACGGCCGGGTGTCGTCGCCGTCGGTGAAGGCCGTGGCGCCGACCTGGATCCATCGTCCCTCGTTGAGTTTGCGCTGAAACTGGAAGGACGCGTCGGCGATCTCCGCCTGAAACCATCCGGACTCGATCCCGGCGATGACCCCGTCGAGCATCGAGCCGCTGCCGATCGAGTCGATGTGGGCAAAGATGGCCTCGGCCTGGCGCTCGAGCTCGTCGGTGAGCGACTCGACGAGCCAGGAGCCGCCGAGCGGGTCGGCCACGTTGGTCACGCCGCTTTCGTAGGCGATGACTTGCTGGGTGCGCAGCGCGATGCGCGCCGCGTCCTCGGTCGGCAGGGCGAGGGCCTCGTCGAAGGAGTCGGTGTGCAGGCTCTGCGTCCCACCGAGCACGGCGGCCATGGCTTCGATGGCGACGCGGGCGATGTTGACTTCGGGCTGCTGGGCGGTGAGCGAGACGCCGGCGGTCTGGGTGTGAAAGCGCATCTGCATGGCGCGGTTGTCGGTGGCCCCGTAGCGGTCGCGCAGCCAACGGGCCCAGATGCGCCGGGCGGCCCGGTACTTGCAGATCTCTTCGAAGAAGTCGATGTGGGCGTTGAAGAAGAAGCTCAGTCGGGCCGCGAAGTCATCGAGGGACAGCCCGGCCCGTAGGGCGGCTTCGACGTAGGCGAAGCCGTTGGCCAGGGTGAAGGCCAGCTCCTGGGCGGCGGTGGAGCCGGCCTCGCGGATGTGGTAGCCGGAGATGGAGACGGGATGCCACCGGGGCAGCTCGGCGGAGCAGAACCTCATCACGTCGGTCACCAGCCGCATCGACGGCCGGGGCGGGAAGATGAACTCCTTCTGGGCTTGGTACTCCTTCAAGATGTCGTTTTGCAGGGTCCCGCCCAGGCGGTCCCGCGGCACGCCGCGGCGATCGCCGACGGTGACGTACATGGCGAAGATGATCGCCGCCGGCGAGTTGATCGTCATCGACGTGCTGACGGTGCCGAGGTCGATGTCGGCGAACAGGTCTTCCATGTCGGCGACGGTGTCGATGGCCACGCCGGCCCGGCCGACTTCGCCGAGCGCCATCTCGTCGTCGGAGTCGCGGCCCATCAGGGTGGGCATGTCGAAGGCGGTCGACAACCCGCTACCCCCGGCGCGCAGGATCTCCTTAAACCGACCGTTGGTGTCTTCGGCCGTGCCGAACCCGGCGAACTGGCGCATGGTCCACAGCCGGGACCGGTACATCGACTCGTGCAGGCCGCGGGTGAAGGGCCACTGGCCCGGCAACTCGGCATCGGGCGGGCCGTAGACCGGCTCCAGTGGGATGCCTGACATGGTCTCAAAATCCACATCCGGACGCGCGTCGGCCACGAACGCGCAATTTACTTGGACGCCTAAGTAGTTGTCAAGAGCCTCTCACGTCGACCGAGCTCGTCGGCCACCAGCTTGACCATGGCACCCAAACGCCAATGCTCGGGGATGACGGAGTGGACGATCCCGACATCCGCCGCGTACCCCGCGCTGACAGGTCCCACGCAGACCGTCAACACGTCGCCGTTGAGGGCGTCGACCAGGCTGGAGGCCAACCCGACGGTGTCGGCCAGGGCGACGAGATTGCGCGCCGCCGGCCCGCTGGTGAACGTCACCGCGTCGAGCCCGCCCTCGCAAGCCATCTCGATGAGTCGCAGCGCGGGCTGGTGATCGGCCGGCACGCTCCAGCGATAGACGGGTACCTCGACCACCTCGGCACCCGCCGCCCGCAATGCATCGATGACACCACCGTCGTCGTCTTGGCCATGCAGTTGGAAGGCGATGGTCGTGCCAGCCACACCTTGGGCGAGGAGGTGGGCGCCGACGTCAACGAGCTGTTCGGTCGGAGCCCGCCACCACACGTCGAGACCGGCGATCTTGAGGGCGCCGGCCGCCTTTGGCCCGCGGGCGAGAATACGAGCGCGGGCGAGCGCGCTGATGAGGGCATCGGCCATATTCCACGACGTCGCGGCACCGACCCACGAACGGATCCCGATTCCCGTGTTTGCCACCACGAAGTCGGGCGGTTGGCTGATGAGTCGCTCGGTCACCTGTCGCAGCGGGCCGTCGTCGACGACCATCGTCGTGGCCAGGGCCGCACCATGCACGACACGCAGCCCGAGCCGGGTCAGCATCAGCCCCTGCTCGTCGGCGCGCCGGTCGGCAGTGACGCCGACGGTGAAGGTCATGGGACCAGCGTACGGCCCGAGTCGGCGGATGAACGCCGTTCGAACGCCAGATGAACTCCTCGGATTCGGTGAATCCACAACGTTGACCACTGGTTACGCACAGGCCATCTTTCGTACTGTCAGGCGGCAATGACGCACGAACGGAGCGCGCCCGCGGCCATCGCCGATCTCGACCATCTCGTGCTTCGCCTTTTCGCCATGGTGAGCGAGGGCCTGGCCGCCGCCATCCGCGCCTTCCTCGACGGCGACAGGGAAGCGGCGCGGGCGTTGGTCGCCGCCGATCAGACCGTGGACTCCATGGAGGCCGTCCTCGAGGAGCTGATCAATCGAGAGCTGTCGGCGTCACCCTCGCCGGCGACCGATGCCGTGCGCCGCCTGGTCGCCGTGCTGCGGATCGTGCCGGAGTTGGAGCGAAGCGGTGACCTCGTCGAGCACATCGCCCTCCGCACGCCCCAGGGCATGGCCGCCCTGCTGTCCCCGCGCGCCCGCGGCCTCATCGAGCAGATGGGCGACGACGGTGTCCGGATGTGGCGGGCGGCGGCGACCGCCTACGCCCACCGCGATCCTGACGTGGCCGACTCGCTGCGCCTCATCGACGATCATCTCGACGACCTCCACGTGAGCCTGTCGGCGGAGCTGAGCCAGTGCCTTACCTCGGTGCCCGTGGCCATCGAGATGGGATTGATCGCCAGGTTCCTCGAACGTCTCGGTGATCATGCGGTGAATGTGGCCCGGAGGGTCCAGGACCTGTGCGTGGATGCGCCAGTCCCGGTGTCGTCATGATCAACGACGCGCTCGTGATCATCCAGCAACGGGTGAGGGATGCGCGCGCCACGCTCGAGTCCCCCGACCAGCCGCAGCTAGCCACCGTCGATGCCATGTTGTTGTTGCGGAGCGCGGAGCAGGCCGCCGGCGACATGCCGAGCGAGCTGGTGGTGGACGCCGAACGATTCCAGGCCGTCCTCGATGTCCGCAACGAGTTGGGCTGTTGCTTGCTGGCCGCGGAGCGGTTGGGGGAGGCCGGCGTGGAGAGCCGCGTCGTGGTCGGGATCTTGCAACGCGGGGCGACGACGGTCGAGGAGATCCTCGGCCGGCTGTCGGTGGCCGCCCGCCGTTAGCGCTGCGCTACCGGGGCGGGCCGAGGTGGCGCACGAAAAACGCCTCTGTCGCGTCGCGCTCCCAGAAGGGGATCTGGATGTGGCCGCCGGGGTTGATGTGCAGGCTCTTCTCCGCTGAGGCGAAGGCGTCGTAGAGAGCCAGGCCGGACTCCCGCGAGGCCAGCTCGTCGTCCCACTGAAACAGCATCAGGACGGGCGTCGTGAGGCTGCGGGCGGCCGCCTCAAAATCGGCGCCGCCCGGTCGGCCCGACAGGCCGGCCAGACCGAGGACGGCGGCGCTGACGCGCGGCTCCGACGCGACGAACGGCAGCCCGATGACCGTCCCCATGGACACGCCCCAATAGCCCAACGGTCCACCGGTCAATGGTTGGATGGCATCGACGGTCGCCTTCCATTCCAGGACGCCCAGCCTGATGCGCTCCGCCCACGCCCGGGCGGTCTCGGGCGCGAACGCAGGACGTGGGCCGCCCCCTTCCTGCTTGCCGGCTTGGAGGCGTTGCTCGAGGGCGCGGCGCGCCGTCTCCGCTGCCTGGACGTCAACGACTCGGTCGCCGTGGTCGGGCGCGTCGATGGCGACGGCGGCGTAGCGCTGGTGACGCACGAGACGGCGGGCGAGCGACAGCACGTTGGGCACCCGCTTGTGCTGAGTGCCACCGTGGCCGATCAGGATGGTCGGTGTCGTGGCGGCCGCGTCCTCCGGCGTCCAGATGATGCCGGGCACGACGTTGTCGCCGACCTTCAGATCAAAGCGTCGCTCGACTACCCCCCGCTCGACGGTTTCGCTGATGAAGTCCATCCGACCAAGCTAGGCGAATGCCCGCGTTCAGCCGCCGGAGACGACGAGGTCGGCACCGGCCGGCGGAGTCGGATCGTCCGGGTTGTCGAGCCACCCGTAGGGGAGGGTGACGCGACGCGGTCCCTGCGAGTGGCCGCGCACCATGCGGATCGCCTCCGGGGGGAAGGCGATGGCGGGATCGAGCTCGTCGAGCTGGGCCTCGAGCTCGCCCAGCGTCGAGACGAGAGCCAGGTGGCGTCGCCGTTCGGGCCCGATCGGGAAGGCGGCGAGATACCACCCCACATGCTTGCGGAAGTCGCGGCACCCGCCGGCTTCGCCCATGGAGTCACACAACAATCGGGCGTGGGTCTTCATGGTGTCGACGACGACGCCGAGCGAGGGCGGCGCTTGAGCCGGCCGGCCGGCGAAGGCGTCGGCGAGATCCCTGAACAACCACGGTCGACCAAGGCAGCCGCGGCCGATGACAACGCCGGCGCACCCGGTCTGGCTCATCATGCGCAGGGCGTCGGACCCTTCCCAGATGTCGCCGTTGCCGAGCACGGGGATGGAGGTCACGCCGGCGACCAGCTCGGTGATCGCCGACCAATCGGCGTGGCCCGAGTAGAGCTGCTCGGCGGTGCGTGCATGGAGCGATACCGCGGCGGCGCCCTCATCCGCGGCGACCCGACCCGACTCGATGAAGGTCCGGTGCCCGTCGTCGATCCCGATGCGCAGCTTGACCGTGAGCGGCACCGTGCCGGCGGCGCCGACGGCGGCACGGACGATGCTGCGGAAGAGCACGCCGTGCACGGGTAGGGCGGCGCCGCCACCCTTGCGCGTCACCTTCGCCGCCGGGCAGCCGAAGTTGAGATCGATGTGGTCGACGCCGACGACGTCAACCAGGCGACCGACCGCCGCGCCGATGGTCTGAGGGTCGACGCCGTAGAGCTGCACGCTGCGGTGGGGTTCGTCAGGGGCGAACGCCAGCATCGCCATCGTCCGCGGACTCCGTTCGACGAGGGCCCGGGCCATGATCATCTCGCTCACGTTGAGCGACGCGCCGAAGGACCGGCACAGGGCGCGGAAGGCCACGTTGGTCACGCCCGCCATGGGGGCGAGCATGACGGGCGGATCGACCTCGATGGGCCCGATCTTCAGCGGCGGACTCTGTGGGGGCGCGCTCATGTCCAGAGGTCGGTGATCTCGACGTCGAGCTGACCGAGAAGGCGGCGAAGCAGCGGTAAGGACAAGCCGATCACGTTACCGGGGTCCCCGTCGATGCCGTCGACGAAGGGGGCGGCGCGACCGTCGATGGTGAAGGCGCCGGCCACCGCGAGCGGTTCGTCGGTCGCCACGTAGGCGGCGATCTCGGCGTCCGTCGGGGCGCCGAACCTCACCGTCGTGGCCGCCACGTCCGACGCCGCGCGCCCCATCGTCGTGTCGATCAGGTGGTGCCCGGTGAGGAGGACGCCCGATTGGCCGCGGCGCCGCTTCCAGAGATCGACGGCATCCGCAGTTGTTGCCGGCTTGCCGTAGGCGAGGCCTTCGAAGTCGAGGAGGGAGTCGCAGCCGATGACGAGGGCGTCGGCTGCCGTCGGGAGTCGCGCCACGATCTCGGCCTTGCGGCGGGCCAGCGTGGCGACGGCGGCGCGGGTGTCAGTGAGGGCGACGTCGCCCTCCTCTGCACCGCTGACGATCACCATGGGATCGAGGCCGGCGTTGCGCAGCAGTGCGAGACGAGCCGGCGAGGCCGAGGCCAGGATGAGCCGCGGCGCCGTCACGACTGTGTCACGACCCGGCCGCTCTGGTGGCCGCCGCGGCTCTGGCTGTGGCCAGCGCCTCGAAGGGCTCCAGGGCGGTGGGGTCGGCGAGCGACTCGCGGCTGGCCGCCTTGGCGGCCGGCGTGCCGCTGAGGATGCGCTTGACCGGCACCTCCAGCCGCTTGCCCGACAGGGTGCGGGGGACGACCTTCACGGCGATGATGTCGTCGGGAGCATGACGGGGCGACAGGTTGGTCCGCAGGTCGCCGGTGATCTGGCCGCGCAAGGCGTCGTCGAGCTCGGAGCCGGGTGCGAGTTGGACGAAGAGCAGCAGCTCGCCCGGCCCACCGTCGGGGTCCTCGAGATGGACGACGAGACTGTCGGCCACGGCGGCGAGCGTGTCGACGACGGAGTAGAAGTCGCTCGTCCCCATGCGCACGCCGCCGCGGTTGAGGGTGGAGTCGGACCGCCCGGTGATGATGCACGTGCCGCGGTCGGTGATGGTGATCCAGTCGCCGTGGTCCCACACGCCCGGGTAGTGGTCGAAGTAGGCGGCCCGATAGCGAGCCCCATTGTCGTCGCCCCACAGTCCCACGGGCATCGACGGCATCGGCGCCGTCACGACGAGGTCGCCCTGGCTGTCGACGACCGAGTGGCCGGCGGCGTCGTAGGCCTCGACGCGGGCGCCGAGGCAACGACAGGAGATCTCGCCGGCCACCACCGGCACCAGGGGAGCGCCGCCGACAAACGCCGTGCAGACGTCGGTGCCGCCACTGACCGACGCCAACCTGACGTCGGCCTTGACCTCTTGGTACACCCACCGAAATCCTTCGGCCGGCAGCGGCGCACCGGTCGAGCCGACCTCCCGAAGCCGGCTCAGGTCGTGCTCCCGACCGGGGTGGATGTCGGCCTTGCGGCAGGCCAACAACCACGGCGCACTCGCGCCGAAATGGGTGATGCCGGCATCCGCCGCCAGCTTCCACAGGACGCTCAGATCGGGGTAGCCGGGGTCGCCGTCCAACAACACGATCGACGCGCCGACGGCCAGTCCGGACACCAGGTAGTTCCACATCATCCACCCCGTCGTGGAAAACCAGAAAAACCGATCGCCGGGTCCCATGTCGTGATGGAGGCGCAGCATCTTGACGTGCTCCAGCAGGATGCCGCCATGGCCGTGCACGATCGGCTTGGGCAGCCCCGTGGTACCCGACGAGTACAGGACGTAGAGCGGATGGTCGAACGTGACGGCTTCGAAGCCCGGCTCTGATGCGCCCGCGATGAGCTCTTCCCAGGTGCTCGTGCCCGGCATCGTCGCTCCGTCGGAGAGGTAGGGCAGGAGCACGGTCGCCCGGAGGGTGGGGAGGGCGGCGCGGATGGTGGCCACATCGTCGCGGCGGTCGAGGTCGCGACCTCGGTGGCGGTATCCGTCGACGGCGATCAGGACCGTTGGCTCGATCTGGGCGAACCTGTCCATGACGCCCCGGGCGCCGAACTCCGGTGGGCACGAGGACCACACCGCGCCCAGGCTGGCGGTGGCCAAGAAGGCGATGAGCGTCTCGGCGATGTTGGGGAGGTAGGCGACGACGCGGTCGCCGCGGCCGACGCCCAGGCGGGCCAAGCCGGCACGCGCTCGGCCGACGAGATCGGCGAGCTCGGGGCCGGACAGCGCCGTGGCGTGGCGGGTCTGCGAGTACGACAGCACCGCTGGTCCCACCGGCGCGTTGGCGACGAGGTTGTCGGCGTAGTTGAGCGTCGCGCCGACAAGCCACTTCGCGCCGGGCATGGTCGCGTCGGGGAGGACCCGCTCGGCGGGACGGCCCTTGATGCCGGCAAGGGACCACACCGACCTCCAGAAGCCCTCCAGGTCGGTCACCGACCACTCCCAGGCGTCGGCGTAGGAACCGAAGCTGAGTCCCCGCTCCGCCTCGACGGTCGACATCCATCGGCCCATGGCCGACCGGGCGCGGGCGTCGGCGGGGGGACTCCAGAGGACCTCGGGCACGGCCGATGACGTTACCGGTCGGTCGTGCGGCCGAGGCCGCTAACTTCGGACGCATGCGCATCGGACTGAGTGGGGGAGCGGCGACCGTCGACGGGATGGTCGCCCAAGCGGTAGCGGCCGAGGCTGATGGGTTCGCCAGCCTCTGGTATGCGAGCGCCATCGGCGGTGACCCGCTGATCGCCATGGCGTTGGCCGGTCGGGCGACGACGAGCCTCGAGCTCGGCACGTCCGTGCTCCAGACCTACACGTGTCATCCCGTGCTGCAAGCCAACCGAGCGGTGGCGGTGGTCGCCGCCATGGGCCGGCCCGGGTACACGCTCGGGATCGGACCGTCGCACAAGCCGGCCATCGAGGACGCCTACGGCCTGTCCTATGCCCATCCCGGCCGCCACACCGAGGAGTACGTGAAGGTTCTCACCTCCCTGCTCCAGGGGGAAAACACCGCCTTCGTTGGCGAGGACTTCGTCGTCCACGCCGGCGGTCGGGCGGCCAAGCCGGAGCATCCCGTGCCCGTGCTCGTGTCGGCACTCGCCCCGCGTCTGTTGCGGGTGGCTGGTGAGCTGACCGACGGGACCATTCTCTGGATGGCCAACGCTCGGGCCATCGACGTGCACGTCGCGCCTCGCATCGCCAAGGCGGCTGCCGCTGCCGGTCGACCCGCGCCGCGGATCGTCGCCGGCCTGCCCATCGCCGTCCACGACGATGTTGACGAGGCCCGGGAGGCGGCGGCCGCGCAGTTCGCCGGGTATGGCGTCTTGCCCAACTACCGGCGCATCCTCGACATCGGCGGGGCCGACGGTCCAGCCGATGCCGCCATCGTGGGCGATGAGGCCGCAGTCGCGGCCCAGCTGCGACAGCTCAAAGAGGCGGGGGCGACCGATTACTGGGCGGCCATGTTCGCCGTCGGCGCAGACCGCACCGCATCACGTGACCGCACGCGTGCGCTCCTCAAGCAGGTGGCCGCCGAGGGCTGACCCTCAGCGGGCTGGGCCTCAGCGGGCGATCTCGCCGACGAACATCACGGCTCCGTCGGATTCGAAGTTGGCCATGTCGGTGACGACGGCGATGCTCTCGGCGCTGCCCATGCCCGCCATCATGGCCTCGGCGCTCTCGAACACCAGGTCCGTCTGGATGTAATAGGGCGCTTGCGATCCGTCGAGGCCGCCGGTGATCTTGACCACCTCGTTGCGGACCAGACCGGGCATCTTGTCGGTCAGCGGCATGTGCGTCCCGAAGTAGTGGGCGTCGAAGGCCGCGGGATCCGACGGATGCTTGTACAGCACGGTGAGCTTGATCATCGGGGGTTTTGCCCTTCCTGGCTCTGTCGGATCGGTCATGGGTCGGATTATGACGCGCCCGGCGGGAGCGTGACGGGTGCCGGCTGGGATCGTCGCCGGCATGGTCGCTTGCATCACCTCGTCGCCAGGACGATCAGCAGGGCAAGGACGAGGATGAATGCGGCTCCGACCCATCGGCCGAACGCGTGAATCCACGCTTCCGCCTCATCCTCGGCGTCGACTCGCTCGTCGTCCCCAACGCACCGGATCACTGTAACGCCCGCCGACCTGAGTGGTACCGGGCGTGGCCAGGCGGGATTCGTTCTGGCCTCCCGGCCGGTGGAAGTCCGCACGAGGCGCATGTTCTGGCGGAAAGGGGTACCAGCTGCGATTTGCCGGGGAGCCAGCGCACGTACGTTATGAGATGAGGGTCGAGTCGAGCAGCCTTCTTGATCAATCAGTCCCGGCGTGAGCCCTTAGTGAAGAAGGAGTCAGATCAGTCGCCGAACGACCGGGCGTCAGCGCAGGGCGGCCAGCACGTCGTCGACCAGCTCGGGGCGGCAGATCAGGAGGTCCGGCAGCCAGGGATCGGGCTGGTTGTAGCGCAGAGGTGAACCGTCCAGGCGGGACACGTGAAGGCCGGCGGCGGCGGCGACGGCGACGGGGGCAGCGGAGTCCCATTCGTATTGACCGCCGGAGTGGGCGTAGATGTCGGCGTCACCGAGAACGACGGCCATGGCCTTGGCGCCGGCTGAGCCCATCGGCACCAGCTCGGCATCGAGGGCGCGCACGAGCAGGTCGGCCGACGGTGGGGGACGGGTGCGACTGACGGCGATGCGTGGCGCGGCGCCGGGTGGGCGTGGGGGCATGACGGGGATGCGGCCCGGCGTCGTAGAGAGCACCATGTCGCGGGCGGGGAGGGCGACGGCGCCGGCGACGGCCACCTCACCGATGACGAGGGCAACGTGGACGGCCCAGTCGACGCGGGGGGGTTCGCCAAACTCGCGCGTACCGTCGAGGGGATCGACGATCCAGGTGCGCGTGGCGGTCAGCCGCGAGGGGTCGTCCGCGCCCTCCTCGGACAACACGGCGTCATCCGGGTGGGTCTGGGCCAGCCGGCGCATGAGCAGCTCATGAGCGCCTTTGTCGCCGGTGTCTTTGATCTCGCCGGCCGATCGGCCGTCGGCGATGCCGCGGCGGATGCCGAGCAGCAACGTTCCCGCTTCGGCGGCGAGGGCGGCGGCGTCGATGTGGTCCGCCGGTGTGGCTGAGGGGCTCATCCGGCCAGAGCCTCGCGGTCGGCCAACCGTTGCATGGCGACTTTCTCGGCGGCGCTGATGTTGGGATCGGCAACCTTCCACGCCACCGCGCCCCGGAGGCGGCGCCGGACTGCGTCGCGATCAACGGGTCGCAGGAAGGCGCTCAGGACCATCCCCACCCCATGACGGTGCCCATGACCGGCCCGGCCGGCACCTCGGCGGCGGCCATGATCACCCACGTCAACGCCACGTCGCCGGCGCCGTCACCTCGCACGACATTGGGCCAGTCGATGACGACGGGGCCGGCCGCGGTGATGAGCACGTTGAGGGGATGGAGGTCGAAGTGCAGAAGCTCGTCGCCCGCCCCAAAGGGCGCCGCTGGTAGCCAGTCGGGAGCGGGGATCTCGTGAAGCCGGCGGTGCAGATCGGCGAGCACCGACCCCTGCCGCCTGATCGTCCACGGCTGACGGCTGACGGTGTCGATCATCGATCGTCCGTCGACGCGTTGCATGACCAGGTCCCAGCCGTCGTCGCTCACCTCCTCGATGGCGGGGACGGGATAGCCCTGGCCGCGCACGTAGTCCATGACGCGAGCCTCGATGACGACCGACTTCTGGTGGCGCGAGCGTTTGAGCACCGAGTGAGGCCCGTACTCGAAGATGTCGGCGTCGCGGCCCGACGCGATGATGGGACCCGGTGGGTGCACGGCCACTCGGCGACTACTCGGCGCCGGTGAGGTTGAGCGAGCGGCCGATGATCTCTTTCATGATCTCGCTGGTCCCGCCGTAGATGGTCGTGACCCGGGCATCGGCCCACGCCCGGGCGATGGGGTACTCGAGCATGTAGCCGTATCCGCCGAACAACTGGAGGCAGCGGTCGGTGGCCCGACGCTGCAACTCGGTGCACCACATCTTGGCCATGGCCGCCTCTTCGACGGTCAGCGTCTTGTCGTTGAGGGCGGTCACGCACCGGTCGACGAAGGCCTGGCCGACCTCGACTTCGGTGGCGAGCTCGGCGAGGGTGAAGCGGGTGTTTTGGAAGCCGCCGATGGGCTGGCCGAACGCTTTGCGCTCTCGGACGTAGTCGACCGTCCATGCGATGGCCTGTCGGGCGGCGGCGAGTCCGGCGGCGCCGATGGAGAGCCGTTCCTGGGCCAGGTTGGCCACCAGGTAGCCGAAGCCGCCGCCTTCCTCGCCGAGCAGGTTGGTGGCCGGCACGTAACAGTCGGAGAAGAAAAGCTCAGCGGTGTCTTGGGCGTGGAGCCCGATTTTCTCGAGGTTGCGGCCGCGCTCGAAGCCAGACATGCCACGTTCGACCACAAGCAAGCTGATCCCACGGTGACGTTGCGTGGGATCGGTCTTCACCGCGGTGATCACCAGGTCGGCGTTGATCCCGTTGGTGATGAAGGTCTTGGAGCCGTTGAGCACGTACCCGTCGCCCTCCTTGCGGGCCGACGTCTGCATGCTTCCCAGGTCGGAGCCGATGCCCGGCTCGGTCATGGCGACGGCCGTGATGAGCTCGCCCGATGCGATGCCCGGCAGCCATCGGGCCTTCTGCTCGTCGGTGCAGTACTTCAAGAAGTACGGCAGGCAGATGTCGTTGTGCAGGGTGATCCCCAGGCCGGAGCCGCCCAGCCCGGCGCGCTGGATCTCCTCGGTGATGACGAGGTTGAAGCGGAAGTCGGCGTTGCCGCCGCCGCCGTACTCCTCGGGGATGGCCATCCCCAAGAAGCCGTGCTTGCCGGCGGCGGTGAACATGTCCCGGTCGACGATGCCGGCGCGCTCCCATTCGGCGGCGTGCGGCACCATCTCCTGCTCGACGAATTGGCGGAAGCTGTTCCGGAATTGGTCGTGTTCGTCTTCCAACAGCTCACGCCGCATGCCGACGCCTCCCTCTCATAAGGTGACGCGATGATGCCGACCGGGATTGGCGCTGTCGACCTGATGATCGCGTTCCCCAGCGTCGAGGCCATCCGATACTACGACTTCTTGAGGCCGCAGCTGCGCGACGCCGGGGTCGACACGGCGTCGTTCCCAGCGGGGTACATGTTCAAAGACACCCCTTCTCCGGTCGACGCCGACGAGGATCCCGTCGCCGTGACCCTGGCCGCCATGGACCGGTGCGGAGTGGCCATCGGCCTCGTCGGTCTGGGTGGCGACGACTGCCGACGGGCCGTCGCCGAGCATCCCGACCGGTTTCGGACCAGCCTGGAGGTCGACCCCAACGACATCACGGCGACCGTTCGCAAGATCCGCGGCGCCCACGAAAAGCGCGGGATCGTCGCGGTCACGACCTTCCCGGCCGGGTGCAATCCCCAGGTGCCGGTCAGCGATCGGCGGTACTACCCGATCTACCAGACGTGCATCGACCTTGATATCCCCATCGTCGTCAACGCCGGCATCGCCGGGCCACGCGTGCCGTCGGCGTGTCAGGACGTCATGCACTTCGACCAGGTGTGTTACGACTTCCCCGAGTTGCGGATCGTGATGCGCCACGGCGCCGAGCCGTGGGAGGACCTGGCGGTCAAGCTCATGTTGAAGTGGCCCGGGCTCTATTACATGACGAGTGCATTCGCGCCGAAGTACTACCCCAAGGCGATCCTGGACTACGCCAACACCCGCGGCGCCGACAAGGTGATGTACGCCGGCTACTTCCCCATGGGGTTGAGCCTCGACCGCATCTTCAGCGAGCTGGCCGATTTGCCGCTGCGCGACCACGTGTGGCCCAAGTTTCTCCGGGACAACGCCATGCGCGTCTTCAAGCTCGAGGCCTGAAGGGGAGCGGCTGGCCGCTTCGCTAGCCCGCGGCGATGGCGGCTTGGGCCGCGCTCTCGACGGCGGCGTCGATGGCGAGGGTGCCGCCGAACACATACAGCGTCGAGAGGTCGGCGCCGATCGACGTCAGATAGCTCGTGACGGTGGGCGGAAGGGCGCCGACCTGCACGAGCAGGAGCGGCCCGTCCTTCTCGGCCATGAGCACCCCCCCGGCGAGGGCGTCGACCTCGGTGTCGCCATCGGCGATGCCGACGCTGGTGGGATGGGTGAAGTAGGTGGTCGCCACGAGTTGGGACGTGTCGTAGCGGTCGGAGCCGACGATCTTGGTGGTCGCCCCGGGATCGGCGCTGGCGGCGGGCCCGCCGACGGCGACGACATCGTCGCTCGGATGGGCGGTCAGGTAGGTGGCGGTGTCGGGGTGCTGCGCCGATCCGTTGGTCAGGAGAATGGCGCCGTGATCCGCTCCGGCCGGCGCCGACGCGCTCAGCGCATCTCCCCCGTCGAGCCCCGATGCCAGGAAGATCGTGGTCGGGTTGGCCAGGCCCTGGTTGGCGATCACCACCGCGGTGGCGAAGCGGTCGGCGCCGCCGTAGCGGACGATGACGTAGCCCGCTTCCGTGAGCGTGGTGGCGATGCCAGGGGCAAGGGCGTCGGAGTCCCCCAACATGTACACCGTGTCCCCCTTGGGCAGGACCCGCTCGATCTCGGCCAGCGTCCCGGCGTCGAGCGAGGGCGGATGGGTGAGCAGCAGGGGGGCGTTTTTGGCGACGGCCAGCGGCACGCCGGAGAGGGCGTCGGCGAGGATGTCGCCGCGGGCGAGGACCACGGCACTGGCGCTGCCCGCCGTCGGATAGAGATTTTGGGAGATGGCGACGGCGGTCCCGTAGCGATCCGGTCCCCCCAGGCGGATGGTCGACAGCGATGAGGCAGCCGTGCTCGGGGTGGTGGTCGGCGTGGTCGTCGGAGGCGCCCCCACCGGACCGGCGGCGGGCGCGGGCGGCGTGAGCTGCAAGAGCAGCCCCTGCGGATCGCTTGGGTCGGAGTCCGTCGGCGGCGTGTCGTAGCTGCCCGCGCTGAAGCAGAGCTGTGTCGATGGGCACGCAACCGTGGTGAGCTGCGCGTCGGGATCGGTTGTCGACGCCGGCGGAGTCACCAGGGGGCCCGAGAGCAAGGCGGTCGTGGCTTGCCAGGTGCCTCCGGTGAGGGTCTCGATGAGGCCTTCGCTCGAGCCGTTGGTGTCGGTGTAGTCCCCGACCGCCTGACACTCCTCGACGGCGACGCAGTCCACGCCGAGGAGCCCGGCTGTGGTTTCGCCTCCGGTCTCGGCGGCGGGGGAGAGGCCCGTCTCGAGCCCCGTGGATGAAGCCCACGTCCCGTTGGTCTCGGTCTCGATGAGCGCGTCCGTGCCCGTGCTGTTGTCTTCGTACGATCCGACGGCCACGCACGAGCCGACGGCGGGGCACGACACGCCGCCGAACAGCACATCTGGCGTTGTGGCCGGTGTCGGCGTCAGGTTGGTCATCGGGGCGGCCGCGGCCGTCCAGGCCGTGCCTGAGAGTGTCTCCAGCAGGCCGGCGATCGGTGTTGGTGCCGAGGCGCTGGCCGGGTTGGTCGGGCTGTAGATGCCGGTCGCCACGCAGGAGATGGGGCTGGCCGACGGGACGCAGGAGACGCCGCCAAGATCGACGTAGGGATCGGTCGCCGTCACGAGCGGGCTCGTAGGAGCGGTCTGTGCCGTCCATGTGCTGCCGCTCAACGTCTCGATCAGGCCTTGGTAATACGGGTTGGTGTCTTTGTATCCGCCCACGGCCACGCAGGAGCCGACGGCGGTGCAGGACACGGATTGCAGGGCGTCGAGCAGGCCGGCTACCGACGAGGTGTTGGCGCCCGGGCTCAGGCCCGCGAGGGGCGCCTCGCTGGTTGTCCATCCGGTGGCGCCCTGCGACAGGATGAGTCCCGTCACCAACGCGTTGCCGCTGGACGTCACCGTGTCGTAGGCGCCGACGGCGACGCACGACCCGGCTGCCGGACAGGAGATGCTCGGTACCTCCACCTCGGGATTGGGGAACGCCGCGGGTGGCCCTATTGGCAGCGTGACGGGCACCGCGCTCCACGTCGTGCCCGTCAGGACGTCTATCAACGGGAGTCGGTCACCGTTGGTCGGGTTGTAGTAGCCCACGGCAACGCAGACGGTGGTGCTCGTGCACGCGACGGCCTGAAGGTTGGCCTCGACCAGGCCCGAGGGCGCCACGGGATAGTTCGCGGTCTGGCCCGACCACGTGCCCGTGTAGGTCTCGATCAGCCCTTGCGAATCCCCCGACGCGTCCGAGTATTGGCCGACGGCGACGCAGAAGCTCGGCGAGGGGCAGGCGATGCCCTGTGTGGTGGTCGGTGAGTTGGGGAGGCCCGGCGGTGCGTACGAGCCGAAGGAGACCATCGGGTCTGGGGCGGCGGCCGGGGTGAGAGCACCCACCGGAGCGGTCACGGGATCCATGTCCTCGAAGGCGCCGGCGGCTCTCGCCCCGGTGATCGCCGGTGACAGACCACCCAGGAGCAAGCCGGCTGTGAGGAGGGCCGATCTCGTGAGCCATCTCGCGCGCCGAGCCGGCACCGTCCGTCTCATGAGCGAACCCCTCCGTGTTGTTACCGAGGGTTACTACCCTGACCGAAAGGGCCTAAAACCAGTGAAAGACCAGGCCGAGGATCACGAGCAGGATCACGAGGGCGACAAAGGGGAGGAAGAGGTAGTACACGGCGACGGCGCCACCGGCCACCCAGGGCCAGCTCTTCGACATCGGGATCTCGGGCGCCTGGGGCGTGGGAGGGGGCGCGAGGGCATCGCCCGGGCTCGGTCCCCATGTCGTGCCCGTGTCCTTGACCTTCCACGGGTCGTCCGGCTGTGAGGTCCCCTGATCGCTCATGCGCCCACGGTAGACCCCGCGACGTCCCGTGGCAGGGCCGCTCCGCTCAGGGGTCGGGGACGGAGACGCTGGCCGGCGACCGCCCCGGCCAGCTGGTCAGGTCTGGAGTGAGGGCGGCTGCCGAGCGCTCGCGCCAACAACCGGCCCAGAGGCCGGCGCCGTAGGCGGCGTCGTCGAGGATCCGCAGGCCGATCCATCGGCTCAGGCTGACGTCGGGCCGTCGCTCAATCCACTCGGCCAGGAGCGGCACGGTCAGAGCGGCGGCGAAGCCGATCCGGGTTCGTGGCCATACGACGGCCACCAACAGGGCGATCGGCCACCACGCCCGCCGGATGGCCGATGCCACCTGCCGGCCGGCGTAGAGGTGACCCAGGCCGGCCAGCCGACCGGCCTCCTGCCACGGATGATCGAGCTCGTGGAGGCGACGGCCGAGCAGTGCAGTCGTCAGCGCCGCCAGGGCGATACCGCCGGCTGGCTTCCGGAGGGCGACGAGGGCCCACACCGCCGCGCTCCATGACGCCACCCGCAGGGGAGCGACGGCGCCGTCGTGGCGTCGGGCCAGCGGGGCGGCGGAGGTGCCGTACTCGTAGCGCTGGCGCAACCATGCCCGCCGGGTCCTGCGGGCGGGGTGGGTGACGCTGACGCCGGGCTCGTAACGGACCGTCCAACCCGCCGCCGTCATGCGCCACACGAGGTCGACGTCTTCGCCGAAACGCATGGACTCGTCAAAGCCACTGAGGCCTTCGAGGACGGCGCGGCGCACGATGAGCGTGGCCGTCGGTACGTAGGCCACGGCGGTGCCGGGCCGGACCGTCGACTCGCGGGGGCCCTGATCCAACGGAGACCTGAGGGCTTCGTAGGCAGCGAGGACTCCGGGGGCGCCTGTGTCGCGGGGGGAGAGGACGCGCGGCGCGACCGCGGCCACGGCGGCGTCCGCGAAGTGAGGGAGCAGGCGTTCCAGCCAGCCCCCATCGGGCTGGCAGCCGGCGTCGACGAAGGCGACCAACTCCGTCCTCGCCGCCCTCCATCCGGTGTTGCGCGCCGCTGCCGGTCCCGCCGAGCGGTCATGGCGCAGGACTCGTGCCTCCTGAGAGTCCAGCGGCACGGCTCGAGAGTGGAGCGGCACGACTCGAGAGTTGGGCGGCACGGCTCGACAGTCCAGCGGCACGGTGGAGCCGTCGTCGACCACGATGACGGCGCTGGCCGGTCCGACCGCTGCCAAGGTCTCGTCCAGCCCGTGCTGATCGTCCCTGACTGGGACCACGATGGTCACATCGTCGATCGAGTGGCGGGCCCGGCCGGGTCGGGGGTGAGCCATTCCCGCGTCGAGCAGGCGCCGGGCGAGGGCGGCCCGGCCGGAGCTGGCGCCTACCGGCCCGCCGGCGGCGAGCTCGTCGACGGCGCGCACCCCGGCAGGAGCGAGACGGAGGATGCGCAAGGGCGTGCCACCGACGAGCACTTTGGCGTCGTCCAGTCGCCGCACCCCCGAGTCGAGGGAGATGCGGAAGTCGGGGGGCAGCGCCCCCGGGTCGCTCAACTGGCGGTCATGCCCGCGTCGACCGGTAGGACGGCGCCGGTGATGCCACTGCTCTCGGGCCCGCACAGCCAGGCCAGCATGGCGGCGACCTCGTCGGGCGCGATGAGCCGGCCGAGCTGGTGATGCGTAGCGAACTCGTCGGTGCTCGCCAGCCCGTAGAGGTGGGCGCTCGCGTCGAGCATGGTCGTAGACGTCGAGCCGGGAGCGACGGCGTTGGCGGTGATGCCGTACGGCCCCAGCTCGGCGGCGAGGCTGCGGATCAACCCCACTACGGCGTGCTTGGCCGCCGAGTAGGCCGCGAGCATGGGAAGGCCGATGGTGCCCCCAGCCGAGGAGACGGCGACGAACCTGCCCCGGCGCGGTGGTGGGCGCTCGAGCAGAGCCGGCACGGCCGCGGCGGCCAACCGTCGGACCCCGTCGACGTTGATCCCGAAGATCGTTTCCCAGACGGCGTCGGGGGTCGACCACGCCGGCTGCCCGCCGGCGATGCATCCGGCAATGGCGAGGGCGGCGTCCAGGCCACCGAATCGGGCGATCGCTTCGGCCACGGCGCCATCCAGAGTTGCTTGGTCCCGTACGTCACCGACGACGGCGACGGCCCGCCCGTCGGCCCCGCCGCACGCGGCGACGGTCCGCTCCAGGTCTGCCCGCGTCCCCAAGGGGTAGTCGAGGCCGGGGTCATCGGCGCACCGGTCGACGAGGATCAGCTGCCAGCCCTGGGCGGCCAGTCGTGTGGCCGTCGCCGCGCCGATGCCTCGCGCCGCGCCCGTGATGATGGCGGTCGGCGTCATGCCCATGCCTCCACCCGTGACACCAGGTCTGCGGCCCACGCATCCAGCAGGCCGAGCCCCTCCTGTCGGCTCGCTCCCTCCGGGTCGCCGAGGACACCGTTGGCAGAGACGGCGGCGACGCCGCCGGCCCGGAGGGCGCCGACGAGCTCGCCGATTGGCCGGCGATTGCCGGCGGCGGCCGCGTCCACCCGGACCGTCGCCGGCGCGAGGGCGAGCATGAGCGAGGTCTCGGTGCGCCCGGCGTGGGCGTCGGTGGGAGTCGTAGGACGAGGCGACCACGCGAGGACGCGACGCCCCTCGCCGACGAGCGTGGCGGTGGCGCGACCGAGCGGCTCAGCGTTGCCGCCGTGGGCCGACACGACCACCACGCCGGCGAAGGCATCGGCGGATCGGATGAGCTCGACCACCACCAGCTCGAGGGCGGTCTGGCCGATGGAGAGAGTGCCGGGGAAGGGCGCGTGCTCACCGCTGGATCCGTAAGGCATGGGTGGCGCCACGATGACGTCAGCGCGCGCGGTGGCCAGTCTCTCGGCGAGGGCGACCGCGACCATGGTGTCGGTGCTGACGGGGAGGTGCGGGCCGTGCTGCTCGGTCGAGCCGAGCGGCAGGGCGAGGAGGGTGGTGGCTGCCACCTCTCCGACAGCCGGCCATGTCATGGGGCCGAGGGACGGGCAACCACTCGTCATGTCAGGTAGCCCCAGTCCCGAAGCTGATCGATGATCTTGGCGGCGGCGGCCGGCGGCTCGAGCGCCAGAGTCTGTGGCGGCTGACGGTCGACGAGAGCGCCGGTGAGAGCCAGGATCCGTTCCCGGGCGCTCAGGGTCGATGACGGCGCCGGGCTGACCCGCGCCCGCGGGCGGAATGGGCCGATGCGCACGGGCGCCACCGAGCCCGTGGTGCTTGGTGCGGGGATGACGTCGATCGTCGCCGTCTCGGCGCGCACCACCGCCGGCAACGACGCCCGGCGCAACCGGGCACTTCCGCCTTCCACCGAGATCACCGCCGGCGTCGGGATGCTGAGCACCTCGCGCCGCCCGCCGTCGAGGCGCCGCTGGGCGCGCAGCTCGCGCCCGGCGCCGGCGGTGATGGTGAGGGTGACCAGGCCCAGGGCCTGGGCGGCACCGAGCCGGGCGGCCAGGAAGGCGGGCACGGACCCGGAGCCGCGGTCGCTGCTCCAATTGCCGCACACGACGACCTCAGCCGTGGGCGCCGTGGTGGTCACCGCGCTCGCCAAGGCCGCGGCCACCTGGTCGCTGGGTGCGCCGTCGGGGGTGTCGACCCGACACGCCGTTGTCGCGCCGGCGGCCAGCGCCTCGCGCAGCAGGGGTTCGCTCAGGCCCCCGCCGGCGGTCAGGGCGATCACGTCGCTGCCCCACTCGTCGCCGATCCGCAGGGCCCACTCGAGCGCGGCCCAGTCGGCATCTGACGCGCCCGAACTGCGAGGGTCGGTCTGCACGTCACCGGTCAGTGGGTCGACCGTCGGCCGGGCGTCCACCCACTTCAGGCAGGCCACGACGGTCATGAGTGGCGGAACACGACGCCGTGGCCGCCCTCCGGGTACCGCCAGGTGATGGCGCCCTCCGTGTCACAGACGAGATAGCAGGTGCCGCACTCGAAGCACTGCTCGTAGTTGAAGAGGATGCCGCCGTCGGCCGTCGGCACAAACAGGTTGGCCGGACACGCCGTGACGCACGCCCGCGTGCTGCAACCTCGGCAACGGTCGCCGTCGACGGTGATGTGGGCATCGGGTGCGACCCGAAAGTCGACGGTCGCCATGCGGTCCTCGAAGGCCATGTCGGGCAGCCGCTCGGTCATCCGAAGGTCCTCACGGCCGTCCACGCGTCGCGAGCTGCGTCGCGCAGCCGCACGTTGGCCGCCCGCAGGCTGCGGTAGGCGAGACGGCCGGCGCCGATCTTCGGCGACGGGTTGGAGACGGTGAACATCTGCTCGAGCACGTCGCACGCGACCTGCGGATAGGCCCGCTGCACCCGGTCGGAGAGGACCAGGCCCGGCGCGCCGCGCAGCTTCTTGTGATCCTGGAGGACGAACGAGTTGTCGAGCCGCCGCCGGTATCCCGCCAGTCCGGCTGCGCTCGTGTCGCCGGCCGCGATGGCCTCGACGGCGGTGCGGCCGGCGGCGGCGCCAGAGCCAATGGCGAAGTTGACACCTTCGAGCCAGATGCCGGCGGCCAGGCACAGCCCGGCGGCGTCGCCGGCAACCAGCATGCCGTCGGTGACGATCTCGGGCATGGCGTCATACCCTCCCTCGGGGATGAGATGGGCCGAGTATTCCTTCAGGTCGGCACCCTCCACCAAGGGGGCGATCGATGGGTGGGCTTTGAGGTCGGCGATCAGTTCCTCGGGCCGGCGGGACTGGCGGGCCAGACCGGGCAGGTGCAGGACCACACCGATGGAGATGGTGTCGGCATTGGTGTAGACGAACCCGCCGCCGGCCACGTCTCCGGTGGCGCCGACGATCTCGAAGTCGGCGCCGTCATCGCCGGTGAGTCCGAACCGCCGATCGATCTCGTCGCGGGGCAACGACAGGACCTCTTTGGCGCCGAGGGTGAAGTGCTCGGGGCCGGCGTGGTGGTACAGGCCGGCCTCCTTGGCGAGGAAGGAGTTGACGCCGTCGCAGGCGATCACCAACGACGCCGGCAGGTCGCCGTCGGGTCGGTCGGTGGCCACGCCGACGATGCGCCGCTGGCTGTCGCGCAGCAGTCCCGTCGCCGTCGTCGAGGTGATGAGGTGGGCGCCGGCATCGACCGCTTTGCCGGCCAGCCACGCGTCGAAGTCGGGACGAAGGATGGTGCAGCCGTTGTAGGGCGGCGCCCCCCAGGCCTGATTGCGAAAGTCGATGGTCAGGCTCTGGGTCGGGGTGAGGACCATCGTCGCTCGCCGGGTGACCCAACGTTGCACCGGTATTTGCTCCCACCAGCGGGGGATGAGGTCGTCGAGGATGCGGCCGTAGAGGACGCCGCCATACATGTTCTTCGAGCCGGGGAAGGGGCCTCGTTCGATGAGGGCGACCCGCCGCCCGGCCCGGGCGAGGACGAGCGCGGCGGTCGACCCCGCCGGCCCGGCGCCGACGACCACGGCGTCGAAGCGATCAGTGGCCACCGTCGACTACTCCCAGCTGCGAAGCGAGCTCGTCGAGGAGTGCGCGCGCGTCGGTGACGATGGCCAGGTCGGCCATCGTCATCATCGGGGCGCTGGCGTCGGTGTTGACAGCGATGACATGGTCGGGCGCGCCCAGCCCGGTCACATGTTGCACAGCCCCGGAGATCCCGAGCGCGACATAGAGCTTGGCGCCGACCGTGACCCCGGTCGTGCCGATGAAGCGATGCTGCGGCACCCATCCGGCGTCGGCTGCGACCCGGCTTGCTCCCCAGGTTGCGCCGATCGCCGCCGCCACCGCCTTGAGCGTCTCGAACGGCTGGGGCCCACCCAGCCCGGCGCCGCCGGCGACGATGCGCGGTGCCTCGGCCAGATCCATGGTGGCAGGGTCGGGGGGCAGCACCTCGAGAGACTCTGCATCCAGGGTTTGGGCATCCAGGGTTTGGGCATCCAGGGTTTGGGCATCCAGGGTTTGGGCATCCAGGGTTTGGGCCCCGGCTACGGCCGACCCCGCACCTTCGGCGTCCAGCGTCCGGAGCGTTGCCGCCACCGGCGCCGGGGTCACGCCGCGAACGCCGGGCTCCAACGTGACGACGACCGGCTCGGTCACCCGGTGCTCCTCGGCAACCAGGCCACCCTGGCGGGTCAGCACCGCCCGCTCTGTGGTCACGCTGATCGCCGGCGCCAGCAGGGGTCGGTCCAGGACGAAGGCCAGTCGTGGGGCGAGGTCGCGACCGTCGGGACTGGCGGGAAGGACGACGACAGGATCGTCGAGATGCGCCGCCAGCCGGGCCGACCACGCAGCCGGCGCGTACGAGCCCAGCTCGATGCACGTGATCTCGCCGGTGGCGGCCTCCAACTCGTTGGCGGCCTGCTCGGTGCCGCTTCCGACGACGAGCGCGTGCCCGCCGGCTTCGGCGACCGCTTCGTCGGCGCCGAGGGGCAGGGCGCCACCGCGCACGGGGATGACCGCGATCACAGGGCGGCCCCGACGCGCTCACCCTCGACCACGGCGGCGTGGGCGCGACGGGGGGCAACGCAGTCACCGACTCGGTACACCTCGAGTCGCCGCTCGGCGGCCAGTTGGAGATAGAGCGAGTCAGCCGGCTGCTGTGGCACGGCGAGGACTACCCAGTCGGTGTCCACGCGCTGCTCCGAGCCGGTCGGATGATGCAGCAGCGTGAGCACGCCCTCCGCGTAGCCCATCGGAACCAGGTCGGTGAGTTGGCCGATGCCCTTGGCCGCGGCTCGGACGTTCCAGTGTTCGAGGTCAAGAGTGATCCCCAGATCCTGGCCGACCACCATGCCCGGCGTGATGACCGTGACGTCGCAGCCTCGGTCGGCGAGCAGCTCGGCGACCGACGTAGCCTGGTGGAAGCCGAGCTCGTCGACCACGATCACCCGTCCTGTCGGATGGGCCCGGCCGTCGAGGACCTCGCGCACGTCGACGACCGTCGACGCCTCCGGAGGAGCCCAGTACGGGCGGGCGGGCTCGGCCCCCGTGGCCACGACGACGGCGTCGGCCCCTTCCGCGGCGACGAGGGCCCGGTCGGCGGTGATGCCGTAGCGAATCTCGACGCCGAGTTGCCGGCAGGCGTGCACCTGGTTGCGGACGATGTCGCCGAACTCGGCCCGGCTGGGCACCGACGCGGCAAGGCGGGCTTGACCGCCGGGCTGCGTCTCCCGTTCGAGGACGGTCACGCGATGACCGCGCGTCGCCGCGGCGATGGCCGCTTGAAGCCCACCCGGCCCGGCGCCGATGACGAGGACCCGACGGCTGCCCGCGGCCCGCGCGGCCGCCGCGGCCGAGCGCGGCGCGCCACCGGCCACCGCGGCCTCGCGGCCGGTCAGGGGATTCTCGATGCACCCGAGCCACCGGTTGAGGCCCATGCGACCTACGCACTCCTGGTTGCACGACAGACAGAGGCGGATGTCGTCGGCCATGCCGGCGCGGGCCTTGGCGGTGAAGTCGGCGTCGGCGATCTGGCCGCGCACGACGCCTACGAGGTCGCAGTGCCCCTCGGCGAGGGCGCGCTCGGCCTGGAGCGGATCCTTGAATCGTCCGACTCCGATCACCGGCAGGTCGACCGCTTTGCGAATGGCAGAGGGAATGAAAAGCGCATACCCGGGTGGCACCTGCATCGACGCCTCGATCATGAACAGGCTCGCCGTCGCCACCCCGATCGAGGTGTTGATGTAGTCCGTCAGACCTTGTTGCTCGACCGTCCGGGCCACCTCGACAGCGTCGTCGATGGTCGTGCCGCCGTCGATGAGCTCGTCGCCGCAGAGTCGGACCCCCAACGCCAGCCCCGGCCCGATGGCATCGCGCACGGCGGCGACGATCTCGAGCAGCAGCCGCGTCCGGTTGGCGAGCGACCCTCCGTAGCCATCGGTGCGCCGATTCATGGCGGGCGACAAGAAGCAGCGAACGATCGAGCTGTGCGAACACTGAAGCTCGATCCCATCGAAACCCCCGGCCCGGCAGTGACCGGCGACGAGCGCGTAGCCGGCGACGATCTCGGCGATCTCGGCGGCGTCGACCTCTTTGGGCACCTCGCGAAACAACGGATCGGCCACCGACGATGGCGCCCACACCGGCAGGCGGCTGTACATGCCCGAGCCCTGCCCGCCGTTGTGATTGATCTGAGCGAAGATCGGCGTGCCGTGTCGATGCACGGCGCTGGTGATCTTGCGGTACCCGGCGATGACCTCGGGATGGAAGCCGTGAATGAGCTTCTCGTACGGCCAGTCCGTGGGATGCGTCGAATGTTCCTCGGTGATGATCAGACCGGCGCCGCCCGCCGCTCGCGCCGCGTAATAGGCCGCGTGCTGATCGGTCGGGAGACCGTCCTCGGCGTAGTTGGTGAGGTGAGCCGAAAACACCACCCGGTTGGCCACCACCACGGGGCCGATGGCAAGGGGTGAGAACAGATAGCGGTATCGGCCGCCGCTCATGCTGTACTCCCGACTGGGTGCAATGCGGCGGCGAGGGCGAGGGCTTGGCGGCGACCTTCGAGGATGGCCTCGTAGATGCCGCGGGGCGCAACGGCGTCGCCGGCCCGCGGCAGCCGCCCGCCGGTGGCGCGCCACAACCCGTCCGCCGGCAGCCGGTGACCGGCATCGATGAGGGCCGCCACCTCGATCGTGCGAGGCTGGCCGGTAAAGCGGTCTTCGACATCAACGGCACCGGCTCGCGCCCGCCGCAGGATCGAACGCTTCTCGATGACGACGCCGGCTTGGAGCAGTCGAACGTTGGCGGGTGCCAGGTCGCCGGTGCGGGACAGTTCGTTGCCGGCGATGAGATCCTGAGTCACGAGGTGCACGTCCACGCCATCGGCGCGGAGCCGCTCGGCGACGGAGACGCCGATGGGCCCGCCGATGGGATCCCAGATGGCGACGGCATCACCGACTTGGTTGGACGCGCCTGCCAACAGATCGGCGGCGGAATGGACCACGGCGCCCTCGTCGATGGCATAGGTCGGGTGGCCCGCGACCGAGCCGCTACACAAGACGATCAACCCGTCCCGTGCTTCGACCTCATCGACATCGACCTCGTGTCCGGGCAGGAGCGTCACGCCGAGCCGCTCACATTCGGCTTCGAGCCAGTCGACGGCCAGGGCCAGGCGGCCGCGGCCGGCACCGCGCGCCGCCACCCGCACCATGCCCCCCGGCCGCTCCTCGCGGAAGGCCACGCGAACCTCGAAACCCCGCAGCGCCGCTACCCGCGCGCATTCCAAACCGGCGGGGCCGGCCCCGACGACGAGGAGCGATTGACCGCCGCCGCCCGAGGCGCCGAGGGCCGGCTCGGTCGCCTCGTGACCGGCCGACGGCTCGACGACACAGCTGAGGATCGGGTTGCGGGCGTCACGCACCTGACAGGCCTGGTTGCAGAGGATGCACGGCCGAATCCGAGCGTGATCGTGGGCGGCCAAGCTGACCAACCTGGGCTCGGCGATCTGCGCGCGCGTCATCTCGACCCCATCAGCGACGCCATCGGAGACGGCCCATTCGGCCTGGCCGACATCGACGATCGAGCCCTGCGCGATCACGGCGACACCGGCGGGGACGGCGGCGCGGATCCGGCGGGCGAGGTCAAGATTGAAGCCGGGCTCGACGTGACCGTCGGGCCGCGTCGCCGACACCGTGAAGATGGCGCCGCGCACGACCGTGATGTAGTCGATGCTGCCGGTGGCCGCGAGCGACGCCGCCAACGCCGCCGCCGCCTCGGGCACGATCCCGGCCCACGGCGCCAGCTCATCACACGACAGTCGTAGCCCGACGACGGCATCACGTCCGGCACCCCGCCGCGCCGCGCCGAGCACCTCGGTGGCGAAGAGGAGGCGATCGTCGCCCCATTCATCGTCACGCTGGTTGGTCAGTCCGGAGAGGAACTGCCGGATGAGGCTGTGCTGCCCGCCGTTGATCTCCACACCGTCGAGGCCGGCGCCGATCGCGGAGCGCGCCGCCTCCTCGAAGCCGGCGATGACGGCGGCGATGTCGGCCCCCTCCATCCACTTGGGGATCTCGCGGGTGTTGACCTCGGGGACGCGCGACGGGGCCCAGAGGGGAGCCTGGCTATAGGCGCTCGAACCCTGGCCGCCGCTATGGCCGAGCGCGGCGAGTACGACAGTGCCGGAGCGGTGGCACGCCTGGGCGACGGCTGCCCATCCGGGGATTGAGTCGGGGGCGAGTGGGCAACGTTCATAAGGCCAATCACTGGCGTGCACCGATGCTTCTTCGATGACGATCGTCCCCGCGCCACCGGCTGCCCGCGCCTCGTAGTAGGCGACGTGGCGATCGGAGACGGCCCGGCGCCGGGCCAGGTTGGTCTCGTGGGGGCCGAAGATGACCCGGTTGGGCGCCACCCGTGACCCGAGCGCCAGCGGCTCGAGCAGCCTCATGTCAGCAGTCTGGCGGGGTTGTCGCGTCGGCGCCTAGTGGAGACGGCGACCCAGCCTCACCGGCGTCGAATGCCCGGGCCCCGGCGTCGGCCGCGACCCGGCGCCGACACCCGCGCCGACACCGGGCCCGACACTGGCGCCGACACTGGCGAGGGCGCTCTCTCCGTGGCCGAGGACGCACTCGGGATCGGGTCCGTCGAGCGGCAGTCCGGTGAAAAACTTGGCGGCCATGCAGCCGCCCTGGCAGGCGTCGAACGAGCCGCACGATGAGCAGGCGCCCGCCGAGCCGGGCTGGCGAAGCGACGTGAAAAGCTCGGAGTGGCGCCACACCTCGGCGAACCCGCCGGGCGACCGCACGCTCCCCGCCAGGAACTCGGGATGCAGGACGAAGGGGCAGGCGTACACGTCGCCCACGGGGTCGATCAGGCAGACGACTCGGCCCGCACCGCAGAGGTTGAGGCCGGGCAACGCCTCGCCGAGCGCGGAGAGATGGAAGAACGAGTCGCCGGTCAGCACCTCGGGTCGCTCCCGTAGCCAGTGGTACAGGTCGACCTGCTGACCCGCCGTCGGGTGCAGCTCGCCCCACGTGTCGGCGCCTCGCCCCGAAGGCCGCAGTCGGGTGAGCCGGAGTTGGGCGCCGTAGCCGTCGGCGATGGCGACCAGATCGTCGAGCTGAGGAATGTTGTGACGCGTCATCACCACGCTGATCTTGAAGGCGCCGAACCCGGCTTCGGCGAGCAGGTCCATGGCCCGCCGGGCCGCGGCGAACGAACCCTCGCCGCGCACGGCGTCATTGATCGCGGCCGTCGCGCCGTCGATCGAGATCTGGACGTCGACGTAGTCGGCGGCGGTCAGTTGACGCGCCCGCTCCGGGGTGATGGTGGACCCGTTGGTGGAGAATTTGACCCCTACGCCGTTGGCCACCGCGTAGTCGACGAGCTCATAGAAATCGGGCCGGATCGTCGGCTCGCCGCCGCCGATGTTGACGTAGAAGACCTGGAGATCGTGCAGCTCGTCGATGACTGCCATGGCCTCGCCGGTCGTGAGCTCGTTGGGATCACGGCGGCCGGACGAGGACAAGCAGTGCACGCACGCGAGGTTGCACCCGTAGGTGATCTCCCACGTGAGACAGATGGGCGCGTCGAGGCCTCGCTTGAGCTCGTCGGTGAGGCGATCAGCGGGCACCGATCACCTCCGAGGCGGTGAGGGCGGCGAGGGCCCGGCGAAACGCCGGCCACCGGGCGGGAGGGATCGGTGAGGCCGCCAGCGCGGTGTCGACGTCGTCGTGGTGCTCGAGGTCTCGTACCAGGTCGACGAGGAGCGGGTCACGAAGGAACGTGAGCCGACGGTTGCCGTAGTGGTAGGCGAGGGCCCCGAATGGTTCGGGGCGGATGGCTACCTGGGCGTCGAGGCGATAAGGCCGGGCAGCATCGAACACGACGGGATCAGTAGACGCCGCACATGCCGTCGATCGAGATCTCCTCGACCAACAGCTCGTCCTCGACAAGGAGCTCGTCGCCGTCCCCGTCGGTGTCGCCGATGGTGTCGTCGGTGACGGCGGAGGTCAGGGCGTCAGCCATCCCAGGATGATATCGGTCCGCAAGGCGTGCGATCATGACCGGCCGTGCCCATCAATGCAGGTTCCCGCCTCAAGAGCGCCGTGTGCGACACCCAAGTCGTCGTGGTCCGCGCCCCGGCCTCGGACGTCGACCTCACGTGTGGCGGCGTGCCGATGCTCGCTCTGGACGCCGAGCCGGTCGCGGGCGCCGTCCTCGACCCTGCCCACGCCGAGGGGACCTTGCTCGGCAAGCGCTACGCCTCCGACGAGATCGGCATCGAGCTCCTCTGCACCAAAGCGGGTCAGGGCTCGCTCTGGCTCAACGGCCAGCCGCTGGGGCTGAAGCAGGCCAAAGCCCTGCCCAGTTCGGACTAGCAGTGAACATCGGGATGCTCGCCGAGATGGCGGGCGAGGGTGGCGGCGATCGTGCCGCCGTCGGGCGCATGACGAGCGCCGAGTTGCTCGACCGGTCCCGTCGGGCCGCGGCCTGGTTGGGAGCGCAAGCGGTCGACAACGTGGGCCTGGTGGCCGTCAACTCCGAGGCCACGCCGGTGGCGCTGTTTGGGGCGGCCATGGCCGGGCGGCCGTTTGCTCCCCTCAACTACCGGTGGACCGACGCCCAGCTCGAGCGGGCCCTTACCAGGCTGGCGCCCGCCGTGGTCATCGTCGACGCCGACATGGCTTCCCGTGTCGGCTCGGTCGACGGCGTGACGGTCATCACGACCGCCTCGTTCTTGGCCGTCGTGTCGGCGACGGAGCCGATTGAAGGGTCGGGTCCCGACACGACCCAGCCCGCCGTCCTCCTCTTCACGAGCGGCACATCCGGGGATCCCAAAGTCGCCGTGCTCCGCCACGACAACCTCGTGTCGTACATCCTCGGCACCGTCGAGTTCATGGGTGCCGGGGACGACGAGGCTGCCCTCGCCAGCGTGCCGCCGTACCACATCGCCGGGATCGCGGGCGTCCTCAGCGCCGTCTACGGCGGACGCCGAATCGTGCAGCTTCCCGTCTTCGATCCGTCCGCCTGGCTGGAGGTTGTCGCCGCCGAGGGAGTCACCCACGCCATGGTCGTGCCGACCATGCTCGTCCGGATCCTCGACGCCCTGGAGCGCCAGCCCGACCTCTCGCTCCCCAGCCTGCGCCACCTGTCTTACGGGGGCGGTCGCATGCCTCTGCCGGTGATCGAGGCCGCCGTGCGTCGCCTGCCGGATGTGGCCTTCGTCAACGCCTATGGACTCACGGAGACCAGCTCGACCATCGCCGTGCTGGGTCCCGATGATCACCGCGAAGCCATCGCCAGCGAGGATCCCGCCGTGCGTCGGCGGCTCGGCTCCGTCGGTCGGCCGCTCCCCGGCGTCGAAGTCGAGATCCGCTCCGTCGGGGGCGGGCCTGTCGCGGCCGGCGAACCGGGCGAGATCTATGTGCGCGGCGAGCAGGTCTCGGGGGAGTACCTCGGTCTCGGATCGGTGTGCGATGGCGACGGATGGTTCCCCACCAAGGACGGGGGCTGGATGGACACAGAGGGGTTCTTGTACGTCGACGGCCGACTGGACGACGTGATCGTGCGGGGCGGCGAAAACATCTCACCCGGTGAGATCGAGGACGCCCTGGTCGCCCACCCCGGCGTTGCCGACGCCGCCGTGATCGGCGTTCCCGACACCGACTGGGGCGAGGCCGTCGCTGCGGTCGTGGTGCCTGTGGCCGGCGCGACCATCGATCCCGTCGAGCTCAAGGAGTGGGTGCGCGGTCGACTGCGCTCATCCAAGACGCCCGCTCGCATCGAGGTGCGCGACGCCTTGCCTTACAACGACAACGGCAAGTTGCTGCGTCGCCAGTTGCGAGCGGAGTTGCGCTCCTAAGCCGGGGGAGCGGCCCGGGCTGGACCCGGCCTGGACCCCGGCCTGGACCCGGGGCTAGACCCCTTTGGGGATCTGGCTCCAGGGCACGCCCTTGTCGGTGCGAGGCTCGCCGGGAAGCCCGAGGATGCGCTCGCCGAGGATGTTGCGCATCACCTCGGAGGTGCCGCCGGCGATGGTGCTGGCCTGACTGGCGACGAGGGAGTGCACGGCGCCTGGCTCGCCCGTCGAGTAGTCGAGCAGCATGCCGCTCGGGCCGAGCAGGTTGACCGTGAACGAGGCGATGCGCTGCGAGAGCAGGGCGCCGCCCAACTTGAGCACCGACCCTTCGGGACCCGGCGTGCCTCGCTCGCGAAGCTGCTGCGCCCGCATGTTGCCCAGGCGGTGCACCTCGGCCTCAGTCCACAGACGGAGCAGTTCGTCGCGGCGCACGGGATCGCGCTCGGCTTCGGGCCGTGCCTTCCAGGCGGCCACGGCAGCGCCGATGGCGCCGCTGCCTCGCGGCGCGGTGGTGCCACCGATGGAGACCCGCTCGTTCATCAGCGTGGTGACAGCGACCCGCCAACCGTCGCCGGTCTCACCGACCCGGGCGGAGTCGGGGACGCGGGCGTCGGTGAAGTACACCTCGTTGAAGTGGGACTCACCCGACATCTGGCGCAGCGGCCGGACATCTACCCCCGGAGCGTGCATGTCGATGATGAAGGCGGTGATGCCCTCATGCTTGGGCACGTCGGGGTCCGTGCGAGCGAGCAAGAGGCCGTACTTGGCGAGGTGGGCGAGCGAGGTCCACACCTTCTGACCGTTGACGATCCACTCGTCTCCGTCGCGGACCGCTCGCGTGGCCAGGGTGGCCACATCGGAGCCGGCGCCGGGCTCGCTGAACATCTGGCACCACAGATCCTCGGCCGTGAAAGCCCGCCGCAGATGTTGGAGTTGCTCCGGCGTCCCGTGCGTCTCGATCGCCGGCCCGACCATCCCAATCCCCATCGGGTTGCGTGCGAACGAGTACCGCCGACCCGCCGCCTCCAGCTCGGTGTCGACGATCTCCTGCCACTTCGGCGACAGGCCCAAACCCCCTTCGCCTTCCCGGAAGTGGACCCAGGCCAGCCCGGCCTCGAACTGTGCGTCGAGGAAGGTGGTCTGGTCGTCGCCTCGATGTTGGTCGATGAGCCTGCGAGCGGTCTCCCGGAGCTCGTCCTCCGTGATCATCGGTCTTCCTTTCGAGAAGGGCCTTCGAATCGCCTCTGCACCATGCTGAACGTAGCGTTCATCGGGTGCCCGACACCTATGCCACGTTCAGCGCATTGGCCTTCGAACGGCTCGACGGCGGGATCCTCCGGATCACGCTCGACGGCCCGGGACTCAACGCCGTCGGCCCCGAGATGCACCGCCAGCTCGCTGACGTCTGGACCGTCGTCGATCGTGACCCCGAGGTGCGGGTCGCCCTGTTGCAGGGCGCCGGGAAGGGCTTCTCGGCCGGCGGCAGCTTCGAGCTGATCGAGGCCCTGACCACCGACTACGACGCGCGGATGCGCGTCCTGCGCGAGGCCCGCGACCTGGTCCTCAACGTCATCAACTGCTCCAAGCCGATCGTGTCGGCGATGCACGGTCCGGCCGTCGGCGCCGGGTTGGCCGCCGGCCTTCTCGCTGACGTATCGGTGGTCGGTCGGACGGCTCGGATCATCGACGGCCACACCCGTCTCGGCGTCGCCGCCGGCGACCACGCCGCCATCTGTTGGCCGCTCCTGTGCGGCATGGCCAAGGCCAAGTACTACCTGCTCACCTGCGAGACCCTGACCGGCGAGGAGGCCGAGCGCATCGGGCTGGTGTCGCTGTGCGTCGACGACGATCAGGTGCACGAGCGGGCGCTCGACGTCGCCCGCCGGCTGGCGGCCGGCGCGCCCGATGCCATGCGCTTCACGAAGCACACCCTCAACCACTGGTACCGGGCGATGGGGCCCACGTTCGATGCGTCGCTGGCCTACGAGTTCCTGGGGTTCGGTGGACCCGACGTGCGGGAGGGTTTGGCCGCCCACCTGGAGAAGCGGGCTCCGGACTTCACGCCGCCTCCCCCTCCGGCGGCGGGCTGAAACGCCGTGGACATCGGCATCTACGTCGACCTCCGCAACCCGCCCTCATGGTCGCGCCCGTGGGTCGATCATTACGCCCGCACGCTGGAGTTGATCGAAGAAGCCGAACGCCTCGGCGCGGCCACGGTCTGGTTGTCCGAACACCACTTCTTCGAGGACGGCTACCTGACCCAACCCCTGACCTTCGCGGCCGCAGTGGCGGCGCGGACCCGCGCCATCCGTCTGGGTACCGCCGTGCTGCTCGCCCCTCTGCGCCCCGCATTGCAGATCGCCGAAGACGCGGCACTGGTGGATCTGTTGTCCGGCGGGCGGCTCGATCTCGGCGTCGGAGTCGGCTACCGGGTGCCGGAGTATTCGGCTTTCGGCGTGGACATCGGACGGCGCTACGTGCTCGTGGAGGAGACCATCCGGGAGGTGAGGCGCCTCCTCGACGGGGTTGTCACTCCGCCGCCGGTCCAGCAACCCATCCCCATGTGGGGAGGCTTCTTCGGCCCCCGTGGCGCCTCGCTCGCCGGACGGCTCGGGATGGGCCTGCTCGCCCTGTCGCCGTCGCTCTTCGAGCAGTATCGGGCGGGGCTCCACGAAGGTGGCCACGATGTCGGGAAGGCGCGGATCAAGGCGGCGCTCTCGTTCGTCGTCGCCGATGACCCCGACGCGGCATGGGCCCGGATCCGCCCCCACTTCGCCTACCAGCAGGACAGCTATCGCCGCTACATGGTGGAGGGCACTGGCACGCCGCCACCCCGCCCCATCGATCCCGATGCCTGGCGCGTGCCCCGCGCCGCGGGTGAGCGAGCCGCCTTCTCGGTGGTCACCCCGCCGGAGGCCATCTCGCTCATCACGTCGGCGACGGAGGGCTTGCCGGTGGAGGAGATCTTCTGCTGGGCGAGCATCGCCGGCATGCCCGACGATCTGGTCGAGCGCCATGTGTCCCTGCTGTGCTCGGTGGTGGCGCCGGGCGTGGCGGGGCTATGAGCGACGCACCGGCCGGGGCCCCACCGTGGGCGGTGCACCTACCGCCCGACGTGTCATGGCAGGGGCTTGATCTGGCGGCCGGCGTGAGCATCCCCGCGGTCATGGCGGGGTTGGCTGCGGCGGACGCCGGCCGACCCGTCCTCTACACGCCCACCACCGGGTGGATCTCCCGCGGAGCCTTGGACGACGAGACCGCTCGGGTGGCGGGGCGCTTCGCCGCCGCCGGCTTGCGCCCCGGCGATCGACTCCTGTGCAGCGCCAACCCGTCGGCGGCGCTGGTGATCGCCCACGTCGCGGCCCTGCGGTCGGGGCTCGTCGTCGTCCCCATGAACACCGCCTATCAGCAAGCCGAGGTCGCCCACTTCGTCGCCGACGCTCGTCCGGCGGCTGCCGTCCTGGATCGCCCGGACGCCGCCGAATGGGTGCGGCGCGCCGATCCCACCGTGCTGGTCACCGGTCCCGCCGTTGAGCTGGACGACGGGCCTGTACCCCGCCTGGACCAGGCCGAGTCCGGCGATCCCGCCCTGATCGGCTACACGTCGGGGACGACCGGCCGGCCGAAGGGGGCCGTCTTGAGCCACGGCAACCTCTTGGCCAGCGTCGAGTCGTTGCGGCTGGCCTGGCGCTGGACCCCTGACGACCGCCTGATCCTCGCCCTCCCGCTCTTCCACGCTCATGGTCTCGGCGTCGCGCTGCACGGAACCCTCGTAACCGGAGCGTCGACCGTTGTCCTCGACCACTTCGACACCGACGATGTTCTCGACGCCGTGGTGGCGCACGACGCGACGATGTTTTTCGGCGTGCCGACCATGTACAGCCGCCTGGCCGTGTCGTCACGCGTCGACATCCTCGGCCGCCTCCGCCTCCTTGTGTCGGGCTCGGCGCCGCTGGCGGCGGAGCTCCACGCCCGCATCCTCAGCGGGTCGGGTCAGGTCATCCTCGAGCGCTATGGCATGACCGAGACCCTCATGCTCGTCTCGAATCCCTACCAAGGCCAACGCCGAGCCGGCACCGTCGGATGGCCGCTCCCAGGCGTCGAGCTCCGTCTCGCCGCGTCCTCGAGCTCGGGCGAGATCTCCGTGCGGGGGCCGAGCGTCTTCGGCGGCTACTGGGACCGCCCGGCGGGCGAGGGTTTCGACGACGAGGGATGGTTCGCCACCGGTGACATCGGCCGTTTCGACGACGACGGCTATCTCTCAATCGTCGGCCGGGCCAAGGAGCTGATCATCTCCGGCGGCTACAACATCTACCCGCGCGAAGTCGAGGACCTCCTCGTCACCCATCCCGACGTCGCCGAGGCCGCGGTGATCGGAGTGCCGTCGGCCGAGTGGGGCGAGACGGTCACCGCCTTCGTCGTCACCGTCCCCGACTCGCAACTCGATGCCGCCGCCCTCATCGCCTTCTCCCGCTCCAACCTGGCCCACTTCAAATGCCCGCGCGAGATCCGCTTCGTCACGTCGCTGCCCCGCAACGCCATGGGCAAGGTCGTCCGAGCCCAGCTGCTCTAAGCGTCGGCTTCGGTCCGCTGGAGCCCAAGGCTCAGGAGCAGGTCGTGGTGGAGCTCCATCCAGACGTCGTGATACGAGCCGGTGAGCGGCTTGGTGAACATGTCCCGGTTGCCCTCCAGCAGTACTCCCAGGGCTTCAGCCAGTCGCGCCCGATAGCCCATGACGCGCGGCAGGTTGGGGTCGAGTCGTCGGCACAACTCGCCGACCCGGGTGTCGATGGCCCGTAGGCGGTCGATGACGGTGTCGTCATAGGCGGCGTCGGTGTGATCGTTGAGCTGCGTCGGGTCGTCCCGTCCGGGGCCAATCTGCCAGTCCGTACAGACTTGTTTGAAGTCGGCGTTGAGGACTCCGAACTCCTCATAGACCACCCGCGCGCCGGCCATGTCTCTGGGCGCGAGCGGGCCGGTGAGCAGGGTCTGGTGTTGCTCGCGACCGGATGCCGTCGGGGACCAGCCCGACACCTTCCCGTCGCGATGTCTGGCTGTGCCCGCCGTTGCCAGGCTGGTCAAGATGGCCGTGACGTGGGTGACGGGGAGCGTCAGCCCCGCCGCCAGCGACTCGGCCGAGCAGAAGCCCTTGACGACGAGCATGTGGAGGACCAGCTCCTCGTCGGTCGGCATCGGTCGCAGCCTCGCACGGTCGGCGGGCCGGCCGCGGCGGGTCGGCCGCGGCCGGGCGGGCGGTAGGGTGCGGCGCGGTGGAGATCAAGGGCGTCGCCGGCCTGGTGCCGTCCGTCTCGGCCGACCGACTCTCCGTCCTCGTCCAACCCCCGCCTCTGGTCGTCCGGTGGGACCCGTCGGCGGTCGGGCTCGACGCCGGTGAGGGCGAGCGGCTGGCTGTGATGCTGGGCGCCGCCCCAACCGTCACGGTGCTCGTGGCCGACCCGTCGGGGCCGCCGCCCGCCCTCGTCGACGCCTTTGACGTGTGCCTCACGGAGCATCCCGAGCCCCCCGCCCCCTGGGGGCCGGCCTCCTCCCTGGGTGGGCTGACCCGCGCTGTCGAGGCCCAGCCACTGGCCAGCTTGGCCCTCGTCGCCCTCCTCCGCTCTCGCGCCGCGGCTGGCCTCCACGGTGACGTCTGGGGAGGCCTTGCCGCCGAGTCGGCGACGTACGCCGCGCTGCTGCGAGGAGGGGCGTTCGCCACCTGGCTGGCCAGTCGGGGACCGGCGACGCCGGCTTTGGCGTCGCCGGCGGTCGCCCTGGCTCGCGCCGGCAACGAGCTAGAGATCACCCTCGACCGTCCTGACGTCCACAACGCCTTCAATACGGCCATGCGCGACGAGCTGGTCGAGGCGTTCCAGCTGGCCGCGGCGGACGCGACGATCAGCGAGGTGCGCCTCCGGGGCAACGGCCCGTCGTTTTGCAGCGGCGGTGACCTGTCGGAGTTCGGCTCCGTCGGCGACCCGGCCGTCGCCCACGCCGTGCGCCTGACCCGTCACCCGGGCTACTGGGCGCACCTGTGTCGGGATCGGCTGAAGGTGCAGGTGCACGGCGCCTGTGTCGGCGCCGGGATCGAGGTGCCGGCCTTCGCCGGCCACATCAGCGCAACGGCCGACAGTTTCTTTGCCCTCCCCGAGGTCGGCATGGGCCTGATACCCGGGGCGGGCGGAACGGTGAGCATCACCCGCCGCATCGGTCGCCAGCGCTGCGCCTGGCTGGCCTTGACCGGCGCCCGACTCGACGCTGCATCGGCGCTCCGGTGGGGATTGGTCGACGAGGTCACCTGACCGCCACCTCGAGGCGGGAGATGCCGTGACGTCAGAGCCTCGATGTCACGTTCCCGCGCAACTCGGCCGAGTTGCGCGGGAGTGTGACAGGCCAAGGGTCTGCGCCCGGCCTCGGGCCGGTCGGGAGCGGGGGTCGGCGACGGGTTCGCCGTCGATGACCCATCCGTCCCCGGCTGCGCCCCCGCATGGTGTCGCGGCGCGCGCCGGGCCGGCCGGGGCGAGTGCCGCCGCATACGACGCAGCGCCCACCAGGGGGGCGTCGATGAACCAGGACCCACCCGCCCGCATGGCCTGGGTGGCCGCGATCGTCGCGAGGAGCCCACACAGGGGGTCGGCGACAGCGTCGCCGGCGAAACGGGGCTCTGCGTCGATGGGATGCCACGCCACCAGCCCGGCCCCGGCCGCGACATCGTCACCAAAGCCGACGCGGTTGGCCAGCGGCGTCGCCCAGCCGTAGGCGGTGATGGCGACCCACACCGTCGGGCTGGCCGCGAGAACCTCTTCGACGTCGATCCCGAGTTGCTCCATGGCCCGAGGCCGGCACGAGGTCACGACGACATCGGCGGTCGCGAGGAGCGAACGGAGCTGGTCCCGCCCCGCCGAGCTGGCCAGGTCGACGGCGACGCTCCGCTTGCCGGCGTTGAGCAGGTCGAAGAAGGCAGCCGGGCCACCCCGGGCTCCATCCGGGCGGCGGGGGTCTTCGACCTTGACGACGCGGGCCCCGGCGTGCCGGAGCAGATCGGCGCAGAGCGGCCCGGCCCACAACGCCGAGAGATCGACGACCAGAGAGGTGCCCCCAGGCCCGTGGCCGCCGGCAGCGGTCGCGACGGCCCTGATGTCCCAAGGGTCGGCCGGGGGAGCCGTCCCCGACGGACCCGCCACCACGCTGACAGGGATCTCCAGGTCGGCGGCGCCGGCCGCCGCCTCAAAAGCCCGCAGAGCAGCGACGCCGCGGGCGACGTCGTCCCAGGTCGTGGCCGGGGCGCCGAGCCACGCCGGCAACCCTGACCAGTCCTCGGCCCGGGCGAGCGCGACCGCCACCCAGCCGTCGGCCGCAGGCAGCAACCGGGTCGCCCCCCCGCACGACAAGCGGCCGCCGCGTCGAAGGCCGAGGAGTTGCCCGCGTTCACCCAGCAGGGCAGGAGCGTCGGCCACCCGAGGTCCGCCCTGCGCAGTCAGGGCGAGGGCCGCGCCGGCCATGACGTCGGCGATCGGGGCGGCCGGCGCCAGCGGCGGACCGGCCGTGTCCCCCGTGAGGGCCATGGCGCCGGAGCGCGCCCACCCCCGCGCCCACCAGTCGCCCGACCAGTCGCCCGCCCGGCCGCCCGCCCGGCCGGCCGGCCCGTCGGGCGGCGGCGGCGGGGTGGCGCCGTCGCCCACGAGCCGGGCCAGCCGAGACGCAAGGTCGGCGGCGACCGCGGTCGCGGCATCAGACTCAGCGCCCCCGCCCGGAAGTCCCCCCCCCGGGAGTCCCCCCCCCGGGAGGCCCCCCCCCCGGACACCCCCCCCCCGGAGAGCCC